>Ga0187827_10002320_pt1 | contig 26194 bp, 23 predicted proteins | sample ETNtaG_39_FD_167969 | JGI IMG/M metagenome (GOLD analysis project Ga0187827, IMG submission 167969) | Marine microbial and viral communities from oxygen minimum zone, Eastern Pacific Ocean - ETNP2014_SV_150_PacBio MetaG (Illumina Assembly) | ecosystem: Environmental > Aquatic > Marine > Hypoxic... | reverse complement strand
TAGCATCTTCAGGAGACCTCACAAAAGGAGTGCTAATTCAAGGTGTTGAGATGGAAAAAGAAAATTTATTGGTTGATTGGAGTACAAGATTAGATACTGGAGTATTTTTTTCTAACAATAATTCAGATGTTATTCTAGCAAAAAATGTTGCTAGTTATCTGCAAAAAGGAGTAGGCGATACTGTTATTTTTATTGGAATGGGGTATCACGGAATGAGTGCAGCAGGGATGTATAAAATATGTGGAATTGTTGACATGAGAAATCCTAAGATTAATAACCTTACTGTATTTATGAGTTTGAGAAATGCACAGGAATATTTGTCAGCACCAAATATAGTAACGCATATTATTATTGATAAAGAGGAAGAAATAGATGAAAGAGAACTATCTAATTATATTAAAACAGAATTACATAATAACCAATATGAAATAATGGACTGGAAAGAGCTTCTCCCTGAGCTAGAACAAACAATAAAAGCAGATAATGTAGGAGGGCTTATTATGGTATTTATACTTTATATGATTATTACATTTGGTATTTTCGGAACAGTGCTGATGATGACACAAGAACGATTCTATGAATTTGGAGTGATGATCTCAATTGGCATGAAGAAACTCAAACTAATAAAGATTGTTTTGTTAGAAGCAATTACACTTAGTTTGATTGGTGTTATCCTTGGAATTTTTGCGGCATTACCTATTATGTATTATTTTAATAGACATCCGATAAAGCTTGTTTCAGAGCAGGCAGAAACAATGGAGAAGTTCGGGTTTGAACCTATAATTCCAATGTCCACAAATCTTGAAATTCCATTAACTCATGCAGCACTTATTTTTTGTATATCTCTAATTATTAGTATTTACCCTATAATTACAATCCTAAAATTAGATACTATAAAAGCAATGAAAAATTAAGATGAGGACTCTTATTAAAATAGCATGGAGAAATGTATGGAGAAATAAGATCCGTAGTGGAGTAGTAATTATTTCCATTGTGTTAGGGATTTGGGCAGGTTTGTTTGTCATGGCTATGACACTAGGTTTAAATGAGCAAAGAATGAATGGTGCCATTAGCACTTATTTATCCCATTTGCAAATTCATGATGCGCAATATTCTAAGGAGCAAAACATCAATTATTATATTCAAAATAAAGAAGAAATTCTTGGTAAGATAGAAGGTGATAATGGTATCAAAGCATATGCTTGTAGAACTATTGTTACAGCTATGGCAGCAAATTCAAATGGGTCGTATGGAGTACAAATAATTGGTATTCATCCTGCTGCTGAAAAGAAATTAACATCTATATCAGATAACTTGACAGAAGGAACATATTTAAATAAGTTTAAAAGAAATCCGATTGTTATTGGTAAAGCTCTTGCTGATAAATTAGATTTAAATTTAACATCTAAAATTATAATAACACTTCAGGATATTAATAGCAATATTGTTTCGACATCTTTCAGGGTTGAGGGAATTTTCAGAACATCAAATTCCATGTATGATGAGGCTACATTATTTGTTAGAATGGATGATTTGGAACAAATTACAGGATTATCAGGGCAGATACATGAGATTGCTATTTTAACAAACTCAATTGATGATACGAAGAAGATTAAATCAGATTTAAGCTCAGGAATTGGAGAAAATAAGGTAGAGTCTTGGCGTGATATTGCTCCTGAACTTAGCTATGCAGATGAAATGATGAGTCAGTTTATCTATATTTTTATGGGAATAATATTTTTAGCTTTAGCTTTTAGTATAATTAATACTATGCTTATGGCTGTTCTGGAAAGAAAAAAAGAATTAGGAATGTTGATGTCAGTAGGAATGAACAAATCTAGAATATTTAGTATGATAACATTGGAAACACTATTTATATCAGCATTAGCTACCCCAATAGGGATGTTGCTTTCTTTCTGGACTATCTCCTATTTTGGAGAAAAAGGAATTGATTTGTCAGTTGTAGAAAAAGGATTAGAGAGTTTAGGAATTGGAACAAGGATTTATACTTTTTTGCCAAGACAGTTGTATATTAACATTACTTTTTTGAGTTTACTCGTGACTTTTATTTCTGCATTATTCCCAGCAAGAAGAGCTCTGAAATTAAATCCGGTTGAAGCAATCAAAGCATTATAAAAAACACTAAATATGAATGTAATAGAAACCAGAAATTTAAAACGATATTATCAGCAAGGAGATTTTACAGTCAAAGCATTGAATGATGTTTCTTTGAATTTCCAAGATGGTGAATTTACTGCCATTATAGGCCCTTCAGGATCAGGTAAAACAACTTTTCTGAATGCAATAGGAGGATTAGACACTCCAAATTCAGGGGAAATAATAATTAAGAAAACAGATATCTCTTCTTTAAATCAAAATCAGTTGATTGATTTTAGGTTGCAAAATATTGGATTTGTTTTTCAATCGTATAATTTAATTCCTGTACTAACGGCAAAAGAGAATGTAGAATTCATAATGTTAATGCAAGAAAGAGAAAAAGGTGAGAGAGATGAAAGATCATCTCAATTACTCTCACAGGTTGGATTAGAGAATGAAGTAGATAGAAGGCCAAGTCAACTTTCTGGAGGGCAACAACAAAGAGTCGCGGTTGCTAGAGCTTTAGCCTCGAAACCTCAATTTATATTGGCAGATGAGCCAACAGCAAATTTGGATTCAACATCTACAAATAATCTATTAGATATTATGTTAAGATTAAATCAGGAAGAAGGAATTACTTTTATATTCTCTACTCACGATCAAAGAGTTGTAGATAGAGCAAGAAGAGTAATTACCCTAGAAGATGGCAAAGTGTTATCAGATATTATTAAATAGATTATATATAATGAGAAAATTTGTTTTTGCTTTTCACTTATTTTCTTTTTTATCACTTTCTTCTTTTTCTCAAGATAATTTGCTAGAAGTAAATGGTTATATTAAATATTTACCCTCTATCTCTTTTAGTGGTAGTGATAATTTAACAACAAATCTTATTCATAACAGAATAAATGTTAAATCATATCTTAATGATTGTACTACACTAAAAGTTGATCTCAGGAATCGTATTTTTTTTGGAGATGTAGTTGATAGAGATTTATATCTTTCAGAGATGTTAGATATTGATAATGGTGAGTTAGATATGGCGTTCATTATAATTGAGGATAATTCTTTAATAGTTCATTCTATTATTGATAGAGCGTATATTGATTATGCTAGAGATAAATTGGAAATAAGATTAGGAAGACAAAGAATAAATTGGGGTATTAATTTGACTTGGAATTCTAATGATTTGTTTAATGCATATAGCTTTGTTGATTTTGATTATGAGGAAAGACCAGGTACTGATGCAGTTCGTATCCAATATTATACAGGAGATTTTTCTTCTTTTGATTTTGCGTATAAATTTGGAGAAAATGCAGATGATATGGTATTAGGGGGAATGTATAAATTCAATAAATGGAAATATGATTTACAGTTATTAGCGGCAAATTATTATACTGATTATGCTATTGGTGGTGGTTGGGCAGGTAATTTAAAAGATGCTGGATTTAAGGGGGAGGCTACTTATTTTCGCTCTAAAAAGAACATGAAAGATGCCACAGGAGCTGTAAGTGCATCTTCATCTGTTGATTACTCATTTAAAAATGGAATATATTTAAATGGATCTGTATTATATAATAGCAATGGATCTGATGAGTTTGATAATGAAAAGGGACAGTTAATGTCAGCTTCAAGTGAACAGCTTACAGCAAAATCTCTAATGCCAACAAAATACTCTTATTTTGTGCAAGTAAATAAGATCTTTAATCCAATGATAAGTGCTAGTATGGCAGTTATTTATGGACAAGATATGGATATATTATTTTTAATGCCTTCCGTTAGTTATTCTATAAAAGAAAACTGGGATTTGAATTTAACATCTCAGAGTTTCCTTCTAAAAAGCGATAATGATTTTGATAATTTGGGAAATAATATTTTTTGTCGATTGAGGTGGAGTTTTTAGTGTTAGCTCTGAATTCTCTCATCCCTATAAATAAATTATATATATTTGAATATTAATTCTTTGAAATCTAGAGTTTACTATACGGTTTACAATTAGGGGTGTTATTTCTAGTAAACTGTCATCCTGACAAATAGAGATAAATCCTTATGAAATGATAAAAAAAGAAATATTCAAAATTATTGGTAGCAAACAAAGGCCAATCTTAATTGATATTATATCAAAAAAAAGATTAAACGAAAATAAAGTTATTGTTTTTTCTCATGGGTTTAAGGGATTCAAAGATTGGGGACCATTCAATAAAATAGCAGAACATTTTGCTTTGGAGGGATTTATATTTGTAAAATTCAATTTTACACATAATGGAACAACAATAGATGATCCTATCAATTTTGGAGATTTAGATGCATTTGGGAATAATAATTTTTCTAAGGAGTTGGATGATTTGAATTTTGTATTGGATTGGATTGAAGGAAATCTTCAATCATCTAAAATTTCTCTTTTCGGGCACAGTAGAGGAGGAGGAATTTCTATGCTAAAAACAGCTGAGGATGATCGTGTAAGCAATGTAATCTCTTGGGCTTCACCATCTGATTTTACAAATCGAATACCTAAGGATAGAATTCAGCTCTGGAAAGAAAAAGGAGTGGTATTTGTATACAATGGAAGAACAAAACAAAATATGCCAATGTATTATCAATTTTATGAAGATTGTGTAACCAATAAAAATAGAATTAATATTAAGAATGCTATTAATAGAATTAAAATTCCTCAGCTAATTGTGCATGGTAGTGATGATCCAACGGTTAAGATTAATGAAGCTGAAAATTTAAAAAAATGGAATCCTAAAGCCAAAATGCATATTATTGATGGTGCAGATCATGTTTTCGGAGGGTTTCATCCTTATAACTTGGAAGAATTTCCTGCTCATTTAAAAGAAGCTGTAAATGTTACAATTGATTTCTTAAAAAGATAAACGAGCAGATGGACTTTCTCTTTGTGTTGTGAAAGTTTTTTCTAAGAACTTAAAATATCCGGCAATTGCAATCATTGCAGCATTATCTGTACAATATTCATATTTAGGAATATATAAACTAAATTTTTCAGTCTTAGCTAGGAGTCCTAATTGTTCTCTAAAATAAGTATTTGCTGATACGCCACCAGCAATTGCAATTTGTTTAATTCCAGTTCTCTGCATTGCTTTCTGTAATTTTTCTATCAGAATAGAAACAATAGTATGCTGAATAGAAGCGCATAGATCTTCCAGATTTTCCCTGATAAAATTAGGGTCTTGTACTATCTCTTTTTGGATTTTATAAAGAATAGAAGTTTTAAGACCACTAAAACTAAAATCCAAATCTTTAATTCTTGGTTTGCTAAAAGTAAATGTATCTGGATTTCCATTCTTTGCATACTTATCAATTAGAGGTCCCCCAGGATAAGTTAGTCCCAAAACTTTTGCTGATTTGTCAAAAGCTTCACCAGCAGCATCATCTAGAGTAGTTCCTATCACTTTCATCTTTATATAACTCTCTACCATTACAATCTGAGTATGTCCACCAGAAACAGTTAGGCATAAAAATGGGAATTCTAGCATTTTTTTCCCACTATCAATAAAATGAGCCAGAATATGTGCTTGCATATGATTCACAGATATTAGTGGAATATTCATTCCTAATGCAAAGGATTTTGCAAACGAACTTCCTACTAAAAGAGATCCTAAAAGACCTGGTCCCTTAGTAAATGCAATTGCATCAATATCTTCTTTTTTTATCTTTGCATGCTTGATAGCAGTATCAACAACAGGGATAATATTTTGCTGATGTGCCCTTGAAGCAAGTTCAGGGACTACTCCTCCATACTGTTGATGTATTTCTTGGTTTGCAACAATATTTGATAAAATTCTTTTCCCTTGCAAAATTGCAGCAGAAGTATCATCACATGATGACTCAATTCCTAAAATAATAGGTTTTTTAATCATCTAGTCTTTTGAAAGAATGTCCCATCTTATCTCTTTTTGTTTTTAGATAAAGTTTATTATGTTTATTCGATTCAATTTCCAAAGGAATATTCTCAATTATCTCAATCCCATACCCCATTAAGCCAACTCTCTTTTTTGGGTTATTTGAGAGTAGTTTTATTTTTCTTACACCAATTTCTCTAAGAATTTGTGCGCCGATCCCATAATCTCTATCATCAGCATTAAAGCCAAGTTCTATATTTGCTTCAACCGTATCTTTACCTTTTTCTTGTAATTCGTATGCTTTCAGTTTATTTAGCAAACCAATACCTCTTCCTTCCTGATTCATATATACTAGTACACCCTTCCCTTCCTTTTCAATTTGACTAAGTGCTGCATGTAATTGAGGACCGCAATCACATCTACATGAGCCAAAAATATCACCAGTCATACAAGAGGAATGAACTCTTGCCAGAATGGGCTCATCTTGATTCCAGTCACCTTTTGTTAGCGCCAGATGCAACTGGCCATTTGTAATTTGTTTGAAGGCTGTCATCTTAAAATCTCCAAAATCAGTAGGTAAATTTACTGAGGCCTCCTGAGTAATTAAACTTTCATTCTTAATGCGATACTTTATTAGATCTTTTATTGTGATAAATTTTAAATTAAATTTTTCTGCAATCTTATGTAATTGAGGAGTTCGAGCCATTGATCCATCTTTATTTAGTATTTCTACTATAACTCCTGCTGATTTAAAACCAGCAAGACGGGCTAAATCAATAGCAGCTTCCGTATGTCCAGCACGTCTTAATACCCCTCCTTCTCTTGCTTTTAGTGGAAAAATATGTCCTGGTTTCCCTAATTCTTCTTTTTTAGTTTTTGAATTTACAAGCGCTTGAATGGTATTTGCTCTATCTGATGCAGAGATTCCAGTAGTACAATCATGACCTATTAAATCTACAGAGATTGTAAAAGGAGTTTCAAAAGCCGCGGTATTTTTACCAATCATTAGATCAAGGCCCAATTCTTCACACCTTTCCTCTAATAGTGGTACGCAAATTAACCCTCTACCATGTGTTGCCATAAAATTAACCATCTCAGGATTTGCCATTTCAGCAGCAGCAACAAAATCTCCTTCATTTTCACGATTTTCATCATCCACAACTATTACCACTTTCCCAATTTTTATATCTGCTATTGCTTCTTTTATACTATTAAATCTCATTTTTGTTTTCTTTTTGTTGGCTCCCATAAGCCAGTTTCTGAACTAAAAAAATAATCAAACATTCCAAATAACATTGCGAAGTTCATACTGTAGAAATGTGTGATAAAACGCAAAACTAAAATATGTATTCCGATTTTATGTAAAATATAGTCAATAAATGGTAAAATAATTAATGAAATCTGTAAAACAAAAGATAATTGATAAAAAATACTTTTACTTATTAAGGCATAGCTGCTTACAAAAACCATTATTAAGAAGAGAGGGGTAAGCCACCTTAATACTTTGTGTGATATAAAAATAAAACCTAATTGTTTAAACGGATTTAACAAATTTCTGAAATGAAATAGATTTATAAAGTTCCCCTTTGATATTCTTCTTTTTCTTCTAAATTCTTCTGATAGTTCATTTGAAACATTCTCAAAAACAACTGCTTCTAAATCGTTTATAGAATGAGATCCATTCTTTAAAATATTCATGCAAACAAAAAAATCATCCACTAAAAAATGTTCAGGAATAGGAGAAAATAAGGATTTTCGGATTGCAAAACAACCTCCAAAAGGACCCATTAGTTTCTCCCAGATTTTACTTTCAGCATGTTTGAAGTTTACTTCTGCACTTATGTAAGTTTTTTCCTGTAAAGATATTCCGTTTTTTTGTACACCACTATTTACTATGTTAGAATCGACTAATCCTATTTTATCATTTTTGAAATGTTTAACAAGATTAAAAATAGTATTATTACTAAAGATTATATTTGCATCTGTTATAATAAGAATATCATTTCTAGCAAGGTCAACGAGTTTGTTTATTGCTCCAGCTTTACCGGTTCTTCTATTTAAAGTATGTGTTTTTATAAAAGGAAATACTTCTGCTAATTCAGAAATTATTTGGTTGGTATTATCGGTGGAGCAATCAGACACAATAATAATCTCAATTTTATCAGTAGGAAAATTACTATTAATAATACTTATGACTTTTTCTTTAATTATAAATTGTTCGTTATGAGCAGCAATTAATATTGAGACTGATGAGATTTCATTTTCCGATTTGAAGACATTTTTGTTAATATGTTTTTTCCTTGCTACAAGCATAACAGTAATTGGGAAAAGGAAATATGTATAAACCACAAAAAATAATGTTATCCAGAATAGATAAATCATAATTGTTGTAGTTTATTTAGATAATCAGATAATTTTCTCTCTATAATTTTAGAATCGTAATTTTCTTGGATATTTAATTTTGCGTTTTTACCAATTGTTTTACATTGCTCAGCATTATCCAAACACCAGATTATCTGATAAGCAAACTCTTCTGCAGTATTTGCTATTAAAATATTTTTATTATTCACATAATTAATTCCAGAGGCCCCTGTAGAGGTAGAAATAATAGTTTTTCCTAATGCCATGGCTTCCAAGATTTTGATTCTGATTCCACTACCCCTCCAAAGGGGTACAATCATTAAATTGTTTTTTTTCATGTATGTTTCTGCATCATCAATTTCTCCATCTATTACAATATTTTTATTTGCAAGATTATAAAAGAACTTTGGCATACTTCTTCCAGCTAAATGTAAATCTACATCTTCTTTCCTCTTATTAACTAGCGGAAGAACTTTATCTAAAAACCATTTTACACCTTCAGTGTTTGGCTTCCAATCCATTGAGCCAATATGGAAAATAGTATTTTCTTGGGATGCATAATCTTCATTTATAGTATTTATTGCAAATGGAATAGTAGTAGATTTTCTTATAGGAGTCTTTTTAAACCAATTTGCATCAATTTCACTTATAAAAATAATTGAGTCCATTTTCTTAATTACAGTTTTCTCATAATCCATAAGTTTTTTTTGTAAATGATTTATATACCATCTTTTAATAATGTTATTTGTTTGCATAGCTAATCCTTTCCAAATATCAGATTCTACATTGTGAGCCCTAAAGATTATCTTTGCGTCAGAATATTTAGCAATCACATCCACATAAGGACATACATAAAGCCCTTCTAGAACAATAAAGTCAAAGCTAGTTTCATGCAAGATCGTTTTTAGTCTTTCCGCAAACTTATCAGTATAGAATCGATTGGTATTGTATGAGTTATTGGAGAATAAGTTTAGAAAAGCTGGAATTATTTTTACTTTGGTATCAATGTATATATCCTCATAATCAGTTCTCTCAACATAGTTCTTTGGTAGATTTGCTGATTTGTGTTTTTGCGTGCTTATTGCAACTACTTTCATCTTATAACCAATATTAAGCAAAGATTCAGAAATATGATTAACAGCTAAAGCATACCCATCTTTCTTTGGGTATGGTGGTTTACTGCAAATTTGTAAGATCTTCATATTTAATTTAACAGCTTTTCAAAAAAATTAGTGTATTTCTTATAATCGAGAAAGGTAATTTCTTTTGAGGTTTTATAAATGAGGAAGATAGCAATAGGAAGAAAAATAAAATTAGCAAGCCACATCCCCTCAACAACAGATAGCGTTGCCTCTTTTGCTGCTTTCTCTCCAATAATATTTATTACATGATAAAACACAAAAAAGAATACGGAAACCATAACTGGCATACCAAAGCCTCCTTTTTTTATTATTGCACCAAGAGGGGCTCCTACCAGGAAAAGAATAATACAAGCAATTGCTAAAGCAATTTTTCTGTGCCATTCAATTCTGTGTTTTCGAATTATGTAGCTTCTATATTCTAAATCGCTATTTGCTGTATTTGTTACCGATTTTAATGCTCTTAATTTATTTAATGCATAATCATAAATTCTTATTTTTTTAATACTAGAAGTATCCGAAATAGATCCTTCTATCTTTTCTTCATTTTTAGCTAAAGTATAATTGTATTCTCCTTCAATATTTTCTCTTATTTGCAAAGTTTTTTCAGATAGTTTGTTTTTTAATGAATCTATAGTATTATTGAGTTGCTGATTATTTAGCATAGCATAGTGCCCTTTGTAAAGCTCAGCACTTGTTCTTTTAAAATCAAATCCTGAAAGATCAAATAGAACTAGATCTTCTTTAAATTTTGTTGTGCGGTAAGGAAACCTTTTTTTTCCTCTTTTCTCTTTTCCTTGCAAATAACTATAACCGTCAAATAACTGGAATTTTAGAAATCTTTCATTTTTTGTAAGGCTCATATTTCCAGATTTAGCAATTAGAACATTATTATTTTCATTTCTATGATTATATATCATAATATTTTTAAGTGACTGTCCATCATCACTTTTTTCTTCAACTTTAATACTGTAGCCTTCAATTCCATCATAAAAAATACCTTCCTTTATATTTAGTGCTGGCTTTTGTTTCTGGATGGAATATAGTAAACTACCACTTTTTAAATTTGCAATTGGCATTACGTAATTAGAAAATAAGAAAGAACCAACACTAATAAAAACTGTAAATACAATTAAAGGGTTCATGATTCTTCTGAGTGACATCCCAGCAGATTTTATTGCAATTAATTCATATTTTTCACTCAATGTGCCAAAGGTCATTACAGATGCAAGTAGCATAGAAATAGGTAATGCTAATGGCACAAATCTTACAGAAGCGAAAAAAAGAAGTTCTCCTATTTCAGATATTTCTAATCCTTTTCCTACTAAATCATCAATCCACTTCCACAAGAATTGCATCAATAGTAAAAAAATAGAAATGAAAAATGTTGCAATAAAAGGACCTATAAAGGATCTAATAATGAAACGGTGTAATTTTTTCAAGAAATAAAATTTAGAAGAAGTTATTTATGATCCTAAAGCATGTTTCAAGCTTTCAACTTGTGTATCCCAAAGCAAACTATTTTCTTCTTTTTCACCTTCATCTTCAGCAAAATCAGTGATAATAAGCGATACATCATTGGTTAAATCATCTATTTGAATATTAAACTCAAAATAACTTTCGTCTTTATCGCTATCAAGCCAATGAAAACGAACAAACTGATCTTCTTTTTTCTTCAATAACTTTGCCTGTTGCTCACTTCCATCCCAAAAGAAAGTATATACGTCATGTCTAATATGAACATCATCAGCAAACCATTCTGAAAGTCCACTTGGAGTGCTTAATCTTTTATATAAGATATTAATTGAGGAATGAATAGGATATTCTAATTGAAATTTTATTAATTCAGACATTTGTCTTTGTTTTTGTTAATTTTGTATCCTGAAAATTTCTGGCAATATATAAATAAAACCTTTAAAACATGTCATTAGTTAAAACATTCGAGAAACAAGGTAACTTTCTGTTTAAATACAGAGGGCAATTTCCTGTTATACTCTTCTTATTAGCTATTCCTTTTGTTTGGAAAACTGATTACAGTCCAATCTCGACCTATAACGAAAAAATCTATACAATTATTTCTATTACGTTAGCTCTTTTTGGTTTTATTATTCGCTTCTATACAATTGGAACAACTCCAAAAGGAACTTCTGGAAGAAATACCAATGAGCAAGTTGCTGAAGTATTAAATTCGTCTGGTGTTTATGCTATTGTAAGGCATCCACTTTATTTGGGGAATTATTTAATTTGGATAGGAATAGCCTGCTTTGTATTTAATACTGCTTTTATTGTTTTAGTTACACTATTATTTTGGCTGTATTATGAGCGTATTATGTTTGCAGAAGAACGATTCTTAGAAAAGAAATTTGGTAATGAATACCTTGAATGGTCAAATAAGATTCCTGCTTTTATTCCTCGTATCTCTAAGTTTACAGTTTCTGTAATTCCTTTTTCAATAAAAACAGTTTTAAGAAGAGAATATTCAGGAGTCTTAGCTACAGTACTTGGCTTTTGTTTTATTGAGGCAATCAGAAATTTTAAATTAAGATTGGGATTATTGTCCATTAATATGATTTACCTTTTAGTAATAACTGTTTTTATTAGTTTATTTTTAAGATTTCTAAAGCACCATACAAAAGTTCTTTTTGAAGAAAATAGATCTTAAAATATTTTAGCAAAATCTTATATATGTTATATTTGCCACCTGATTTGGCGTGATAGCTCAGTTGGTTAGAGCGCAGGATTCATAACCCTGAGGTCGGCAGTTCAAATCTGCCTCACGCTACAAAAAAAGCCCTCCATCTCTGGAAGGCTTTTTTTATATTTTGTACTATTTTATTCTACAATTAACTTTCTGGAAATAGTAGCTTTTTTAGAATGGATGTTCATTATATAAACACCATCACTAAAAGAAGTTGTATTTATTTTAATAGTATTAGCATTTACATTTTTGCTATAAACAATTTGACCATTAATGTTGTAAATCTCAACAGAATTAATAGTTGCGGCATAACTTACTATACTAACTTTATCAGTAGTTGGGTTAGGATAAATTTCTGTTGCAAAATCAATAATATCTTCAATAGAGGCAGTCGCAATAGTATCTAATCCTAAAGCAAGGAACATTCTAGGATTTAAATATCCTTGAATTGTATCTAGATATGCATTTCCTTTTGCAGATGACATATTAGGGTTTCCTAATATTGAATTTGCTGGTCCATATCCAGCTGGTGAACTATGAACAGCTTGATGCATATTATCGTACCAAGTATTATCCCACCAGTCCCAAGGAGCTCCTTCTTCACTATAAAATTCCCCAAAAGCATTTGGAGTTGAAGATGGTGCAGGAGTAACAAACGTATACAATCCATCATAATTGTTTCCCACAGCATATGAGTTAATTGTATCATATAATGTATTATTTGTTACAGAAGCTTGCGTAAAAGCATCTGAAAAACCAGCATTGGCAAAAATAGCATTGTTTCCATGCATTGCTTGATGCTTTTGTACAATATAACTACCTTGTGCTTCCACTACAAACTGTCCTGTAGTTGGAACAATTACGTCACCATTAGCATAAGGTCCATTTTCATCTTTAGCACAATGAAAACTTACCATTGGGACATCTCCAGCTTCAAGCCAAGAACTATCAGCCAGACAACCTCCAATATTAAAAGCCATACTTATCTCATTACTGTATGTAGGCCAATTAGGAATGTTGACAGGAGCATATCCGATTATTGTTCCTGATATAGAGTCTATTATAGGTAAGAATGTTGAATCTGTTCCATCATAATTCCCATTAATAGGAGGGTATACATATGGCTGCATGGTGTTTAAATTGAAAAACTTAGTCAGATAAATTTCTGCCCAAGGCGTAGCATCTCCAACTGTATCTAATGTAGCATACCCTAAGGATAAATAACCTCCAGTACCTTGTCCACCAAGAGCAATTTTATTAGGATCTATTCCGTAAGGATTTCCATCCAAATCTTCCGTTTTTCTTAAATAACGCACCATAGCTTTTGCATCCTGTATTCCTCTATAAGCTGCCTGTAGAAGTGTACTTGTTCTGGTATCTTGATTTGTTGATGTTGGATTCCATCCTAATCTATTACTCATAGCAACAGCGACATATCCTTTTCTTGCCCAACGCATACATTGCTGAACTATAGAAGAGTCCGTCTTGCCTCCTGTTGGTTGACCATTAATTACTGGTGGCAGAAAACTTCCTGTATGTGCTAATATAACTACAGGCCGATTAGTCAAAGGATCTCCCGTTGGCTCATAAATATCACACAATATAGGTGATAAAGCGGGTTGTCCACCAGTAAGCATAGGTAATATACTAATATTTTCAGCATATTGTATATCAGAAGTAACAGTAACATTTGTAAACACATCATCTAGATATCTCATTTGTGCATCAGCACTAATTACACTTACAATCAGAGTAAATGCAATAAAAATTCGTAATACTTTTTTCATCTTATTTTTATTTTTTGATTAGTGCTACAATATTAATCATTTTTTAATAAACTTCTAAAAGAAGAGAAAAATAAATCATGCTGCCAATATAAGGACCTCCATATACTTCATAATGCAGATTATTCAGCAAATTGGATGCTCCCAGTTTTAAAGTAGAATGTATTTTAGGGAAATTCTTACTTATTTGAGCGTCTATTAAACTATATGTAGGAACAAAACCAGTAAACTGTGGAGAGCCCTCATATTGAAATCCTTCAACCCATTTGTAATTAATGCTAAAACCGTAATTCTTGAATGAATTATACTTATTACTAAAATTTAACTCTCGACCAACTAAACCTAAATTGCATTTAAACTCAGGTGTGTTGTAAGCTGGAATAATAGGATCTTCAGTTCCTTCTTCATTCAATTTATTCCAAGATAGATTTCCATTAATTGTAAAATTGGGATTCAAAAAATAATTCAATCCTACTGAGGCTCCTTGAGTGGTTACTGTATTTGTAGCGTTAGCTGCTATTCGATAAGCTTGAATGGATGGTAGAGAGATTCCATATCCACCACTAGACGCCTCATAATAGTTAAACTTTACGCCAATCTTATAGCCAATAAAATCGGTATAATGCGAATAATAATAATTAGCATCTAGATATAATCTATTAAAAAGAGTAGTTCGATACCCAAGCTCAATTGACTTTGCCTTTTCAGGACGAATTGGATCAATTTTAAAAAATTTTAGACAATCTTCACAGTATCCTGCAGGTAAGAAATAATTTATTAAAGACTGTACGGTCACCATGTTTTCTTTTGAATTGTCAAAATAAGGGCCATTTTCAGAGCCATGTCCTAAAATGTTTCCAATCAAGATTGCTCTTCCAGTATTATAAAATAAGTATTGATCAGAAAGAGTAGGATTCCTAATAGCAGAAGAAAAAGAAAGTCGAATAACATCTTTCTCTGTAGGTTTGTAAACTACTGATATTGCTGGAGAAAAAAGATAATTAAAGTTCTCATTTTTATCTAACCGTAAAGTACTACTTAGCTTTAATGATTCACCCAACACATCTTTTTCGAAACCAGAATAAATACCAAATTCCCTATTAATTATCGGAACATCATTTGTGTCGATAAATATACTTCCTTTTGAATCGGGTTGGTAAAGTCTAAAATTTGCACCTATTTTTATTTTTGCAAATGCAGGATCAAACAGGTATTCTCCATGAATATGATTTAAAGCAGATTTGTCATAAAAACCAGTTCCTCCTTCCAAAAAAGAAGTCTTGGAAGTTATATCTTTAAGGGTTAAGTTAAATTCTGCCGTTCCTGGAATTAATCGGTTCTGATCTGCGATTGTTCTTGTATCATTATGTGCTGCAATAATCACATCTGTATTTGCTAGTAATATAGAATCACTTAAAGTATAGTACTCCTCCCATGAGATAGTATCACCTTCAAACTGTAATTCTCCATAAATAGGCGCTCCAAAAGAATCATAACCAGTCAGAACAAAATTTGAGAAATCATAACCCCATCCAATATCACTAAAAGAAAACTGAAAATTATTTTTATAGTCACCAATCCAATCAAGATTATCACCTGTTATATCATAAGTATTAGCCTGTAATCTTAATGCAGTAAATACGGCATCATAAGATCTTCCTGCATCTTCTTGTGAACGATACATTCTTAAAAAAAACTTATCTTTCTTATTGACTTCTAATCGGTTTTGAAAAAACTGAATATCTTTTAAACTAAATCGGTTCTCTCCTTGATAGACTGTAGTCCCTGTTCCATAGTTTAGTGCATAAATCAGTTCAGTTTCTGGCTTTAATTTATAATAAAGAGCGGAACCAAACTTCAGATTCTTTGTATTGTAATCTACAATATCTTTTTCCATATACCCGGTGCGATAAAATTTTCCTAATCCAGCATATCTGTTATATTTTTGATTAAGAGATTTTGTAGCGTCATTAAGATCTCCATCTATATCTTCATCTCCATAACGATTTACGGCATCATATCCTCCAGGGTTGTTTTCATCTGTATCTGTACCATCTACAGCTGCCATATTGTTTGCTTCCCAATCGTAAGCACGCATGTAGGAGAAGTTTATTTTGTAAGCAAACTTCTCTTTACCAGACTTATTTCTTATTACTTCAGCCAAGCGGAAAGCATTCTGAAATAAATTCCTATTACCAAATTTGTATGATACTGCAAGTCCTGGCCGAATAAAAGGACTTCTAGTTGTCATGCTAATTACACCATTAAATGCATTTGGCCCATAATATGCTGAACTTGCACCTTGTATAATTTCTACTTTCATTACATCCAATTCTGAAGAACCTAAAAAATTTCCTAAGGAAAAATTTAGTCCTGGAGCCTGATTATCTACTCCATCAATTATTTGTAATGAACGAACAGGAGAGGTGCTATTGAATCCTCTTGTATTAATTATTTTAAAACCTAAACTTGCAGTAGTAATGTCAACTCCTTTAAGTGCTCCTAGTCCATCATAAAAGTTAGCAGAAGGAGTTTCTTTAATAGCCATAATATCCATTACTTCAACAGTTAGTGGAGATTCTTTTTGTTTTTGAGTAAGCCTGCTATCTACCACTCTTACTTCTTTCAGTGTCTTATTATCTGTGGAAAGAAAAATAATAATATCTTTTTTAAGATTCTTGATTTTAATTTCTTTATTGATATAGCCCAAATAACTAATAATTAATGTTATAGGTAGTTTTTTTTCAGAATCTATTTTAAAATATCCATCTAAATTTGTGGCAGTCCCGTTTGAGGTTCCTTTTATTATAACATTTGCTCCTATCAAGGACTCTTTGGAGTTTTTATCAAATACTTTCCCAGAAATTATTGTTTGAGCTGAGTTTATCTTCCAACAGAAAATAAGAAAAAAAATAGTGAAAATCTTTTTCATATAGAAAAACAAAAATAAGTATGCAAAATACAATTTTAAGTAAGAATAGATAAGAAAGTGTATTCATAAAAAAATGTTTCAAGAAGCTTAATTGAGAAACTTAATAGGTTAGTTTAAGGAAGGATCAGAAGGAAGATTAGTCCAAATGGCATATTTTGCATCCATATTTTTAATAAAAGAACTCCAAAGTTCTTTATTATCGCTTAATTTCATTGATATTTTTTTATCTGAAGGGACAACTATCCAAGAACTTTCTCTAATTTCCCTAATAAGTTGATTTTTATCCCAACCAGAATAACCTGCGAAAAATCGAATACTATCTTCATTTACTTTTTTTTCTTTCACCAGTTGTTTTACAATTTCGAAATCTCCTCCCCAAAAAAGACCTTCAAGAATTTCTTGTGCTCCATCAATTTTGCTGCCAAAAGTGTGGATATAATGCAAAGAGTTCTTTTCAACAGGACCTCCAACATAAATAGGAAAATCTGATTTTGGAAAATTCTCAATTAGGTGATGGATTTTAATTTTAGTTGGCTGATTTAACACAAAACCAACACTTTCCTGATTATTATGAACAGCTAATAGAATAACGGAACGAAAGAAATTAGCATCTTCCATTGATGGTACAGAAATGAGGAATGTTCCTTTTTTAGGCTTTAACATTATTGCGCTTTATTTTTATTAGTTTTGGGGCTAATATATAAATAGAAATTGAGCGATTTAGAAAGTAAAATAAAAAATTTAAGAGAAGATTTTAACAAGTATAAAATTGATATTAAAAATCTTCCTAATCATCCTATTCCCATATTTACCAAATGGATACAAGAAGCTTTGAAAGATAATGAAAAAGCGAATGCTTTTGTTCTTTCAACCATTTCAAAAGGAAATGAGCCAACCTCAAGAGTTGTGCTTTTAAGAGCTTTTGATGAGCATGGGTTTACTTTTTTTACCAATTACAAAAGTTCAAAATCAGAGGATATTGATAATAATAATAGGGTAGCACTTAATTTTTATTGGGAGGAATTTCAGAGGCAAGTTCGAATTGTAGGAAAAGCAGATAGAATCTCAGCTGCTGATTCGGATGAATATTTTAGCTCGAGACCAAGAAACAGTCAAATAGGATCATGGGTTTCAAAGCAAAGTTCGGTTGTAAACCTATATTTTAAATTTGTAAATGCAATGGATGAGATTGAGAGCAAGTTTAAAGGAAAGAAAGTAGACCGACCAAAACATTGGGGTGGGTATAAAATAAAGCCAATTTCTATAGAATTTTGGCAAGGAAGACCTTTTAGACTACATCAGAGAATAAGATATACGCTTGAAAAAGATGATTGGAAGAAGGAGCGACTTGCTCCTTAGGGTTATTTGTTTTTCTTTGTAGTTTTTTTGGAAGCTGCTTTCTTCTTCGCAGTTGTTTTTTTCGTAGTTTCTTTCTTTTTTGTAGCCTCTTTTTTTGTTGTTTCTACCGGTTCTTTCACTACTATTTTAGCTACATAACTTACAGTTGTTTTTTTTCTTGGTCTTACTTTTCCGTAAGAGCCTAACCTAATTTTACCTTTTTTTGTTTTTCTGTCTCCTTTTCCCATATTTTAAAATTAAAGCGCCAAATATAATAATTTATGTTTTTAATTACTGTTAATCTCTTTGTTAAATCTTTGCTCAATAAGAGATGATTCCTTAATGCTATTGCTGAACCAATTTAATAATGCTGTTTCTTTCTCAGTATTTAGTTAGTCCCTAATTATAATTTGAGGACCTTATTATAGTTATTATTGTTTGTATACATAGAGCTACAGTTACCGATATATTATAACTTTTGGTAAGCCTATGCATAGGAATTTTTAGTTTTTCGTCAGCTAGTTGTAATGTCATATCTGAAAGCCCTTTTAATTTAGCACCAAATAGTAGAACAATCTTCTAGTTTGAAGGTTCAATTTTATTAATATTTTTTGCATTATGAAGCGTTGTTTCTATAATGCTAAAACCTTTCTTTTTAAAATTTAATAAGCAGTCTCTAGTGTTATTTTCTTTCTACGATTATGAAAAAATATGGCTAAGCCATTTGGATGAGTCTAATGATATATTAGGACGATTATTATACTTATTCCTATTCTCAATAATATGAATGTTTTGAATACCAAAACAATCGGCAGTTCTTAATACAGCACTTACATTCTTTGAATGAGAAATATCTTCTAGTAATAATACGACTTTACTTGTTCTCTATCCTAGATTTTTATATAAAAGATTTAATCTTTCTTTAGTAATGAAGTTAGATAAATATTGAATCAACTGTTCTCTTTTTTCTGATTTCATCAGTTTACTCTAAAATTTTCTTCAATTATAAATCCTGTTAAGAAACTTTTAATATCCATTGTCTTTTTCCCTTCCATTTGTAATTTTAAAATTGAGATATAACCATCTTTTGCTTCTATCTTCATGAAAGATTTGTTATCTGTTATTATTTCTCCGATTTTTGTTGTGTTATTAGTGTTCTCAATCTTAGAGAGTAGAAGTTTTATTCTTATCTTTTCAGTATTGTTTGTAAGTAAATAAAACCAGGATGAAGGACAAATAGCAACGTCTTTTAAAAGAGTATTATCCTCCAAACATGGAGATAAACCTCTAATCAAATTATGAATATTTAAAGCCGATCTCCTCCAATCTATTTTTAGAAGAGTCTTATTTAGCTTAGGTGCACTTTTATCATCCTTCTCCTGCTTTTGCACAATTTCAGTTGCTGAATTATTTCCAATCTTTTTAACAGTCTTTATTAAGAGAGTCGCGCCATTCTTCATCATAATATTATGCAAGGTAGCTGCAGTAATATTATCATCCAGATTTATTTTTTCTTGCAAAATAATATTACCTGTATCAATATTCTTATTAATGAAAAAAGTGGTTATTCCGGTTTGTTTCTCTCCATTTATTAGAACCCGATTAATTGGGGCAGCACCTCTGTAATTTGGTAATAGGGAGGTGTGCAGATTTACACAACCTTTTTTTGGTAACTTCCAAATATCTTTAGGTAACATTCTAAATGCCACAACAATAAACAAATCAGCATCTAGATTAGATAATTTATTCAAAAAAGTAGAGTCTTGTAGATTAGGTGGTTGCAACACCTCAATTCCAAGTTCTTCTGCTTTTATTTTTACAGCTGATCGGATTATTTTTCTTCCTCTACCCTTTTCTTTATCAAGGGGACTAACTACGGCAACTATATTAAACTCAGATCCTAGTTTCTCTAATATATAAGCTGAAAATGGTGGAGTGCCAAAAAAGATTATTTTCATAAAAGCAAATTTAGGATAATTAAGCAATCCAAGAGTATTTATTTTCTTTGAATAATACTTTACCACTATCAGTAAGCCATTGCATAACCTTTAAGCTTTTCTTTACGAATATCTTTTATATTGCTTGCTATCTCAGAATTTGACATGGTTTGATACAAAAGTAATTCTTCAATTTTGTATTTTATTTTTTCAGACTCCTAATTACTTAACTCAAGTTTGTCCCTTTCTATACAAACATCACATTTACCGCATTTATAATTCTTTTCCTCTCCAAAATAGGTTACAAGCTGTTGAGTTCTGCACTCCATGATATTTTGTGTATAAGCAATTACAGATTTCATCTTATCTAGTTTTATTTTTTTTCTCTTTTCTAATAATTCTTCTGAAATTTTAATAGATGAAGAATCAGCCCTGTTTTTTGTAAAAATTAATTTTGGGGAATTAGTCCTTGGCACATACTTTAGGATTTCTAATTGTTGCAATTTTTCTAATAAGCTTATGATCTTCTCTAGAGATATTCCCATTCTTTTTGAAAGCGTAAGTTCGTTTATTATTGCGTAATTCTCAAATAGTCCACTATATGAACGTAATAATAATTTGATGAAAGAATCGTAATGAGCATTAGCTACTTGAAAACGATAAAGTTCGCTATTATCAACAATAAAATGAAGTCTTGAAGGAGAATGAATAGAATCTGTTAGCTTTATATATTCCTCTTTTTCTAAAAACCTTAAGATATTATATGCCTTGTAGGTGTTTAATTTATATTTCTCACAAAAATCATTTATATCAAACTCAAAACTCTCTCCTTCAGCTGTATCTACAGCAATATGAAGATAATTTGCAATCTTTTGATAACAATCCCTAACTTCTTCCACAGCTGGAAACTGTGCTAAAACAAAACGATTTAAATTAATTATATCACTTTTATTATTAAGTAAAATTGCATAAGATAATTTTCCATCTCTACCAGCACGCCCTGCTTCTTGGAAATATGCTTCTAATGATGTTGGGGCGCTTAAATGAATGACTACTCGCACATTAGCTTTGTCAATACCCATTCCGAAAGCATTGGTTGCCACCATTATTCTACTTTCATTGTGTGACCATCTTTCTTGTTTTTGGTTTCGTATTTTCATGTCCAAACCAGCATGATAATAGTCGGATGAGATATTATTATTTCTTAAAAATTGTGTAATCTCTTTTGTTTCTTTTCTGCTTTTTACATATACAATAGCACTGCTTTTAAAATGGTTTAAAATTTGAATAATTTTTTTCCATTTATCTTCAGTATTTATTACAACATATGATAAGTTTTCTCTTATAAATGAGGCTTGTAATAGGTTTTTCTCATTAAACAATAATTTTTCTTGGATATCATCAACAATTTCAGAAGTTGCTGTTGCAGTAAGAGCTAGAATAGGGATATTAGGTATTACCTCTCTAATTTCTACAATATGTAAATAGGATGGTCTAAAATCATATCCCCATTCAGAAATGCAATGCGCTTCATCTACTGTAATTAAATTCACACTCATTTTTCTTATTCTTTCTTGCACCATCTTATTTTGTAATCTTTCTGGTGATAAATACAAAAACTTATAATTTCCATAAATACAATTATTTAGAGCAACATCTACCTCATTTTTTGATAAATCAGAAGTTATTGCGACCGATTTTATTCCTTTAGATTTTAAATGTTGAACTTGATCGTTCATTAGGGAAATTAAAGGAGAGATTACAATACAAATCCCATCTTGCATTAATGCAGGGATTTGGAAACAGATGGATTTACCACCACCAGTTGTAAGTAGTGCTAAGGTGTCTTTCCCTGATAATGTAGATTGAATTATTTCTTCTTGCATTAGACGGAAATGAGTATACCCCCAATATTTTATCAGTATTTTCTTTGCATCAAACATTCTGTACGAATTTAGGGAAAATTTTAATTCTTTACACCTAGGGTAATCTAGGTCTTTTGTTTCTTCTTTTTTGCGGCAGGGAAAAGAATATTATTTAGTATCAATCGATAACCTGGTGAGTTAGGGTGTAAATTCAAATCAGTTGGAGGATCTCCTACTTTATGTTGATAATCTTCTGGATCGTGTCCTCCATAAAAAGTCCAAGTCCCATTCCCAAATTTCCCATGAATATATCGAGCCTCATTAGCAGCTTTTGTTTCTCCCATAATTAAAACATTAGATTTGATAAATTCTTTCTTGAAAGAGGTAGTTTGCCCCATAAAACCAGCAATTACTTGCATATGATTTTGACAGAGCATAGTTGGAACGGGATCCCATTTTGCAGAAAAATCAAAAAGAGTAAAGAAATCTATTTCTCTTTTAATTCTTCTTGTTTGTGTTACATCAATAGATGAAAATTCATACTGATTAGGATTTTTTACTAAACGGAAATCTTTAAATGCAAAAGTATTGTTAAAATCAAGTTTATTTTGTGCATCTTGGTCAGCAGCATCTCCATCAAACATATGCGCACAAATATCAATTCCTTCAGCAGAAAGAGCAATATCATAAGAGTCGGTAGCTGAACACATGGCAAATAAAAATCCTCCACCAGCAGTGAACTCTTTTATCTTTTTGGCTACAGCCAATTTATGTTCAGATACTTTTGAGAAACCTGCATTATTTGCAGCTTGTTCATATATTCTTTTTTGATCTTTATACCAAGTAGCATTTTTAAATGTAGCATAAAATTTACCGTATTGTCCTGTAAAATCTTCATGATGTAGATGTAGCCAATCGAAAAGAGGCAAAATGCCTGCAAGAACTTCTTCATCATACACCACCTCATAAGGAATCTCGGCATAAGCAAGTGCAAGTGTAACTGCATCATCCCAAGGCTGTTTGTTTTTTGGGGAGTAGATCGCCACTTTTGGTGCTTTTTCTAGCTTTACAACATCCTGATTTACTTCAGGGCTAACTATAGATTGTAATATCTTTGTAGATTGCACATCAGCAATTATCTCATAAGAGACCCCTCTTATATTACATTCATTTTCAATTTCTGAATAATGTTTTAACATGAAACTTCCACCTTTGTAGTTGAGTAGCCAGTTTACATTTATATCGTGTTGTAGGCTGTAAAAGGCAATTCCGTAAGCTTTTAGATGATTTTTTTGGTTTTCGTCCATTGGTATAAGCAAATATGTTGCCCATACACTTTGACAAATTATCAATAGAAAAAAGGTTGAAAAAAGAATTTTTCTATTCACCATCATTCATGCTAGATGAATGTGAAATAAATGAAGGTTCATCTGCAGAATGACTTTCTTCACTTTCATCAAAATAGTCTAAATCAGAGAACTTTGCGAGATGGCTAATAAATTTTAGCCGAATATTATCAAGAGAACCATTTCTGTGTTTTGAAATAATAATTTCAGCTTGAGATCTTGAATCATCTCCATTTTCCCACTCAAATATCTTATAATATTCTGGGCGATAAATAAAAGTAACAATATCTGCATCTTGTTCAATAGCACCTGATTCACGTAAATCAGCAAGAATCGGCCTTTTACTTGTTGAGGTTCTAGATTCTACCCCTCTATTAACTTGTGATAATGCTATCACAGGGATCTTCAATTCTTTTGCGATTCCTTTTAAAGACCTGGATATTGTGCTAATCTCTTGCTCTCTATTCCCGATCTTATTTCCTCCAGCAGTCATCAATTGTAAATAATCAACAATAATGATTTTTACACCATGATTTTTTACTAGTCTTCTAGCTTTTGCTCTAAGTTCAAAAACGGAAAGTCCTGGAGTGTCATCAATATAGATTGGTGCTTCAGCCAAATCTTTTATTTTCTCGTGTAATTGTACAAATTCATATTCTTCCAGATTACCTTTTCTAAGTTTATTTTGTGGAATTTCAGATTCGCTTGAAATCAATCTGTTTACTAATTGATCGGTTGACATTTCTAAAGAGAAAATACCAATGGGAGTATTATGATTTATTGCAATATTTCGACACATTGTAAGTGCCAAAGCCGTTTTCCCCATACCTGGTCTTGCTGCAACAATTACTAAATCCGATTTTTGCCAACCAGAAGTTACTCTATCAAGACGAGAAAAACCAGAAGGAACTCCACTAAGGCCATCTTCTTTATTTCTCAACTCTTCAATATTATGAATTGCACTACTAATAAGTTCACTCATTTTACTGTAACTTTTTCGCAAACTACCTTCCGTTACACCAAATAAGTCTTGTTCTGCGTTACTTAACAAATCAAAAACATCTATAGTCTCATCAAAAGAATCTTTAATAATATTAGAAGAAATTTGAATAAGTGACCTTTGAATAAATTTCTCCACTATAATTCTAGCATGGTATTCAGTATTTGCAGAAGAAGCAACATTATTGGTTAACTCAGTAATATAATAAGCGCCACCTATATTCTCTAATTCCCCAGCTTTTTTAAGTTGTTCAATTATTGTAAGAATATCAACCGGTTTACTTTCATTAAACAATACAATAATAGCATCAAATATCTTTTGATGCTCCATTTTATAGAAATATTCAGGCTTTAATATATCAATAGTATCCGATAAAGCTTCATTATCTAACATCAGCGCACCTAAAACAGCTTCTTCTAATTCAATAGCCTGAGGAGGAAGTTTTCCATCAATTTTTCCTCTCGCGCTTTTTACCTTTCTTTTTATATTTTTCACGATATTAATTTTTAATAACTCCCATACTTGAGAATTTATTAATTCTTTGTTTTACTAATTCATTCTTACTGACATCTTCTAAATCTCTAATATTTTTAAGAATTTCTTTTTTTAGAATACGATACATTTTTTCAGGAAAAAAATGTGCTCCTCCTATAGGTTCTTTAATAATCCCATCTACTAATCTATTTTGTAGCATATCATTAGCAGTGAGTTTGAGAGCTTCAGCAGCTTGTTCTTTATAATCCCAGCTTCTCCACAAAATAGTAGAGCAATTTTCTGGTGAAATAACTGAGTACCAAGTATTTTCAAGCATAAGTACTTTATCTCCAACACCAATTCCTAAAGCACCTCCTGAAGCGCCCTCACCAATTATGATGCAAATAATAGGAACCTTTAATTGCAACATCTCAAAAATGTTACGAGCAATAGCTTCACCTTGCCCTCTTTCTTCTGCCTCTAAACCTGGAAAAGCACCGGGAGTATCGATTAAACAAACAATAGGTTTTTCAAATTTTTCAGCCATTCTCATTAAACGCAGAGCTTTTCGGTAACCTTCAGGGTTTGACATTCCAAAGTTTCTTTTTTGTCTTTGTTTGGTGTTTCTCCCCTTTTGTTGCCCAATAAACATGACAGATTTATTGTCAATTGTACCCCAACCACCAATCATAGCTTTATCATCTTTTACACTTCTATCTCCATGCAGTTCAACAAAATCTCCTTTCGTTAGTGCCTCTATGTAATCTAAAGTATAGGGTCTTTCTGGATGACGGGATAGTTGTACCCTCTGCCAAGGACTTAAATTAGTATAGATATTCTTTAGTAATTTCTCTAATTTTTTTTCTAAATTTTTTAAGGTAGGACTTACATCCACCTCACTTTCATTACTTAATTCTTTTGCTTTTTCAATTTGTTGAATTAGCTCTTGGATAGGTTTTTCAAACTCTAAGTATTCCATTTTAAATTTTAAAAAAGTGCAACAAAGTTAAATAAAATGATTTTTGTTGTGCTAAAAAAAAGGATGTGATTACCTTTGTTGTTGAAAACTAATTTTAGATGATACTTTTTCCAAATGCAAAGATAAATATTGGGCTTGATATTATAAGCAAAAAAGATGATGGATATCATAAAATTTCTTCTGTTCTTTATCCAGTTATAACTTACTCAGATATCTTAGAAATAACAAAGCAACAATACTTTTCATTTAAGAGAACAGGAATTGAGATTCCAGAAGGAGAGAATTTGTGTGAAAAAGCGTTTCATTTATTAAAGCAAGACTTTTCAATCTCAAATGTAGGAATTCACTTACATAAACAAATTCCTATTGGATCTGGTTTAG
>Ga0187827_10002306_pt1 | contig 26292 bp, 21 predicted proteins | sample ETNtaG_39_FD_167969 | JGI IMG/M metagenome (GOLD analysis project Ga0187827, IMG submission 167969) | Marine microbial and viral communities from oxygen minimum zone, Eastern Pacific Ocean - ETNP2014_SV_150_PacBio MetaG (Illumina Assembly) | ecosystem: Environmental > Aquatic > Marine > Hypoxic... | reverse complement strand
TCGTAGCCGCCAGCCTCCCAGTCCTCGGGGAACTTGATGTCAGGCCATTCGTCGCACTGGCCGACCCCGTGGTACAGACAGGAGTAGTGCCTGTACTCGTCGACAGGTGGCATCCAGGCCCCGTGTGCCAGTTCATGGAAGGTGCGACCAGGTGTGAGGAGGTCGGTGTTGCGGGTGATCTGTTCGACGGCCAGTTCATGAACGTGTTGTTGTTGCGCGGTGGGGTCCGCATCACCACAGATCCAGGTACGCGATATGTCGGTCATCATCCCGTAGGCGCCGACCAAGTCAGTATCAAAGGCTACGAAGTCGCCGTTCTCTATCACGCGGCTGCTGCACTCCTGGAACCATGGGTTGGTTCGTGGCCCCGACACGAGCAGGCGGCACTCCATCCACTCACCGCCCCGAGTCAGCATCTCCGCCCAGAGCACGGCCCAGAGTGCCTGTTCTGTCATGCCAGGTTCCATGGCCTCGAACATCCTCAGGCACGAGATCCGGGTGGCCTCCACAGAACAGCGCATGGCGGCGATCTCATCGGGGCCCTTGATGGCCCGTGCCCGCTCCATCACTGCCATTCCGTCGGTGAGCACCAGGCCCTCGGCGATGAGGGCCGAGGAGCCGGCTGGCGGGATCACATCGACTGCCAGCCGGTTGTTGCCGCCACCGTGGGTGCGGACCAGGTCGGCGATCTCGGTTGCGAACCTCGCTGCACGTTCGTCCACCCGGGTACCGGCCGGAAAGTAGGTGAAGGTGGTTGTCGGACGAACCTCATTGATCAGCGGGTTGTGGGCTGACAGGAACTCGCATGCCTGGTAGTCGAACAGGATCAGCGGGCCATTCGTGGCAACGAATGCCCAGCGGGCATGGTTGTGGGTGAACCACATCTGCATGTTCGGCGAGTTGGTGGCATACATCTGGTTAAGCGGATCAAACAGGAGCACGCCGGCCACGTCCTCGACCGCCAGCCTCTCCTGGATACGAGCAAGGCGGTAGCGCTGCATCGCGTCCAGATCCGGGAGTTCCAGCCCGACAGCAGCCCACTCGGAGATGGCCGGCTCGCCTGGCCCCATGACGTTGCGGTTGCCGATCGTCGCTGCACGCTGAACCAGGGGATCGTTGAGGTCCTCTGGCTTCGTTCCGGGTGCACCCATGGTGGTCTTCCTTCCCTCAGGAGCGCATCCGCGTTCCAGCCGGATCGAACAGTGGCTCACTTTGGCGGGTTGCTGCCCTTCGGGCTCCGACAATCTCGATCTCAAAACCCTCGTCGGTCTCAGCGAGGTGTGCTGGTACGTAGCCGAGGGCACAAGAGGCCTGTGACCAGTGTGCGTAGCCACCCGAGGTAACCCAGCCAACAACCTCACCATCGTGCCAGATGGGCTCATTGCCGATCACGTCAGCACCGTCCACATCGACGGTGAAGGCTGTCAACAGACGATCTGGGCCGGCTTCATTGGAGGTGGCAACTGCTTCTCGGCCGATGAAGTCGCCTTTGTCGAGCTTCACGAACCTGCCCATGCGGGCCTCCCAGGGTGTGTAGATCGGCCGGTACTCGGTAGCCCATCCGCCGAAGTTTTTGTCGAAACGCATGCTGTTGAGTGCGTTCAGACCGAAGAGGCGGATGCCATGTTCTTCACCTACTTCCATGAGCATGTCAAACAACTGGAGCTGCAGGGATGCCGGTACCCAGATCTCGTAGCCCAGGTCGGCCGTGAACGTGATACGGCCGACGAGTGCTGGGATCATGCCAAGTGACATTGGACGGATTTCAAGGAACCTGAATGCATCACCCGATACGTCCTCTTCGGCAACAGATGCGAGCAGGTTACGAGAGGCAGGGCCTGCGATTGAGAGACCTGTCAGTTCATGGCCAAGCGAGCGGTAGGCCGTACCAGCACCAAAATCTTCTAAGTGCTCTCTAAACCATCTCTCGTGGTAAGCGTCGGCCACCCCGGATCCCAGAACCAAGAACTGCTCGTCTTCGCCGAACGTGGTGGGAAGCGCCGCAATGGTGAAGTCTCCAATGAGCATGCCCTGGTGGTTCAGCATCGGAGTCAGGGCAATTCGGCCCTCAGTTGGTATGTGGTTGGTCATCACGCGGTCCAAGAAGGCCCGTGCATTGGGGCCAGCAAACTCGTGCTTGGCAAAGCCGGTGGTCTCGATCATGCCGACACCCTCACGGACGGCCCTGACCTCCTCGGCTACCACGTCAAATGCGTTGGAGCGTCGGAAGGTGACATCCTCGACCGGCTCCTCACCAGGCCTCTGGAACCACATGGCCGTCTCCAGGCCGTAGTAGGCACCCCACACGGCGTTTGCCTCCGTCAGTCGTCCGTGGATGGGGGAGGTAAACAGCGGTCGACCCGCAGGTAGTTCCTCGTTGGGAAAGGAGATACGGAAGCGACGGCTGTAGTTCTCCTGCACCTTGGAGCGCGTGTATGCCGGGGTCGTCCAGTCGCCATAGCGAGCTACGTCCATTCCCCAAACGTCAAAGCCCGGGTCGCCGGTGGTCATCCAGTTGGCCATCGCCAGACCGACACCGCCACCTTGGCTGAGGCCGGCCATCACGCCACAGGCCACCCAGTGGCCACGCTGACCGCTGATTGGTCCGATAAGTGGGTTGCCGTCGGAGGCAAACGTGAATGGCCCATTGATGACCTGCTTGATACCGACCTCATTGAAAATCGGGAAGTGGGCGAAGCCGACTTCGAGAGAGGGTGCGATCCGATCCAGGTCGGGAGCGAGCAACTGGGATCCGAAGTCCCACGGGGTCTCTTTAGTCTGCCAAGGAACACCGGCCTGCTCATAGGTGCCCAGTAGGAGGCCGCCACCCTCGGCCCTCAAGTAGATCTCACCTCCAAAGTCGACGGCCCCGCGGCCATGCCCTTCAGTGGCTTCCAGCCATGGTCTCAGAGCGGGAATCTCCTCGGTCAGGAGGTACTGGTGCTCCATGGCGAGGATCGGTAGTTCTATCCCACACATGCGACCTACCTCGCGGGCCCATAGGCCGCCGCAGTTCACGATGTGTTCGGCGTTGATCGTTCCCTGCTTGGTAACGACATCCCAGGTTCCGTCAGAACATTGGAGAATTTCCTCAGCCCAGGTGTTCCTGTAGATCTCGGCACCAGCCATGCGGGCACACGCAGCGTAGGCATGCGTCACTCCGGAGGGATCCACGTGGCCACCCACAGGGTCGAACATGGCGCCCACGAAGTGGCGTTCTTCCATGAACGGAACATGTTCTTTGGCCTCGGCCACCGAGATCAACTCAGTGTCCATTCCCAGATAGCGGCTGCGTGCATGGACCATCCTGAGCCAATCCATGCGCTCTTCTGTCTCGGCCAGCATCAACTCCCCAGTCAGGTGAGTCCCGCACGGCTGGCCTGATCTTTCCTCTAGGTCCTTGTAAAGCTGGATCGTGTAGCGCTGAAGGGCAGCCACGTTGGGGTCACCGTTGATGGTGTGCATGCCACCCGCAGCGTGCCATGTTGAGCCGGCAGTGAGCTCTTTGCGCTCTACTAGGACGACATCAGTCCACCCTGTTTCGGTTAGGTGGTAGAGCACACTGCACCCGACAACACCGCCGCCGATGACAACCACCTGTGCCTGCTGTTTCATCTTCCTAGCTCCTTACGGGCTCACACTTTTCAGTAGTCGGTCTCCACTCCACCCTCGGCCACTCTTCGGGCGACGAACTCGTCGAGTTCACTGCGGATTGAGGATTCCATAGGTGGGTCCTGGTGAGAATCCAGAAGTTGGTGGGCCAACTTCTCGGCCCGCTGGTGGGCCTCAACACGACCACTCTCGTCCCAACTCTCAAAGTTGCGCCAATCCGAGACCATGGGCCGGAAGTGCTCGGTGGTATAGCGTTCCCGGGTGTGTGAAGTACCGAAAAAATGACCGGCCGGCCCCACCTCGGTGATTGCCTCGATAGCAAGTGTGGCATCATCGACCGTTATTGGCTTCAGCATTGCTGCAACCATGTTCAAGTTGTCGGCGTCTATGACAAACTTCTCATAGGAGGTCAATAGGCCGCCTTCAAGCCAGCCAGCTCCATGGAGCAGCAAATTGACACCGCCCATGACTGCTCCCCACAGGGAGAACACACTCTCGTAGGTCGCTTGGGCATCCACACTGTTTGCGGCATTGACATTCGAGGATCGGTAGGGAAGCCCGTAGCGTCGAGCCAACTGGCCTCCGATGAGGCATGCCTGCCAGTATTCGGGGGTACCGAATGCGGGGGCACCCGAGCGCATGTCAACGTTAGATGTGAAACCCCCGTAGATCACCGGTGCGCCTGGTCTGACGACCTGCGTGTAGGCGATACCGGCCAGGGCCTCGGCATTTTGGAGAACCAGTGAGCCGGCAACGGTTATCGGCGCCATTGCACCGGCCAGAGTGAACGGGGTGACGACGATGACCTGATTCCTCGCCGACATCTCCTGGATGCCGTGGAGCATGACTTTGTCATAGCGCAGCGGCGTGTTTGCGTTGATCACGGAGATGATCGATGCCTGTTCGCCAATGGTGGTGTCATCTACATCCCTGGCTATACGGGTCATCTCAATGGCATCGATGTTCCGCTGTCTACTTAGGCTGTAGACGAAAGGTGGCTTGTCCGAAAGCGTGAGCATGTCGTGGGTGGCGTGGAGGTGTCGGACCGAGGGATGCAGATCCATGGGTTCCACCGGGTAACCGGCTGACGTGTGGATGATGTTGAGCACTTGGCCCAGCTTGAGCAAGTTCCGATAGTCCTCACGATTACCGTCGCGCCGATCGCGACCGAGCCCAGTGACGAACGGCGGGCTGGCGACTGAGGTATTGGTGATGAAGTTTCCACCAATCGTCAGATTTCTCTCGGGTCGTACCCCATGGAGGATGAACTCTGTGGGTGCCGTATCGACTAGGTCAAGGACCAGTTCCGGATCGAAGTGGACCCTATTTCCATCCACGTCGGCTCCAGCCTCAGCCAATTGCCAGAGCGCCGTCTCATCTAGAAAGTCGATTCCCGTCTCGGAAAGGACCTGGAGAGATGCCTGGTGAATCGACTCCAACTCGTCGTCGGAAACCGCCCTGATCGGATCGAACCGCATGCGGGGTTGTTCCCACGGTGGCTGTTCGGAAACGACATCTCGGATCTTGGATCGGCCACTCCGGAGACCGCGGCGTGACTGGCTCATGTTTGTCTCGGAAGATCCCACCAGCGTTCGTGGCTGGATACGAGCCCCTCGGACGGGGGCATGGGCTTGTACACGGGAGTTAGGTGCAGTTCGTCGCCTTCGTAAGGGTGCGCCCGGGCCACCTCGACGTCCAGTACCACACCCAGTCCGGGTTCACTCGAGGGGATGACCTGTCCGTCCTCCCAACGGATTGGGGTCTCTAGGAGGTCAGCGTGAAAACCGTCCCACCGGTCGATGGACTCCAGGATCAGGAAGTTGGGTGAGCAGGTGGCCAGTGCGATGTTGGCGGCGGCTACCACCGGTCCGCAGTAGCAGTGGGGAGCTAGCAGCGCCTGGTGGACCTCGGCCACCGAGGCAATCTTCTTGCCCTGGAGGATCCCACCGCTTCGGCCCAAGTCAGGCTGTAGGATCGACGCGGCACCAGCCCGGAGGACGGCGGCGAACTCGGACACCGTGGTCAGGCGCTCGCCGGTGGCCACCGGGATAGTGGTGCCGGCAGCCACCCGGGCCATACCCTCTATGTCATCGGGAGGTACCGGTTCTTCGAACCAGAGCGGGTCGTAGGCCTCGAGGCGGCGGGCCAACCGCAGGGCACCGGACGGTGTGAACTGCCCATGGGTTCCGAACAACAGGTCGGCCCGATCGCCGACCGCTTCACGGATGGCTCGAGTGTAGCGCTCGGATAGATCCAGCCTTTCCAATGACGGCTGGCGGCCGTCGTAGACCGAGTAGGGGCCGGCCGGGTCGAATTTGACAGCGGTGAAGCCCACTTCCACCGCACGGACAGCGGCCTTAGCGGCTAGGTCGGGGTCGGTGTAGAGGTTGGGTCCGTCCAGGGGGTCATAGGCGTCGCCATCCTCGGGATACAGGTAGGTGTAGGAGCGGAGTCCCTCATGGACCCGGCCTCCCAGCAGGTCGTAGACTGGTCGCCCAGTGGCCTTACCAATGATGTCCCAGCAGGCTATTTCCAAGGCGCTGACAACCCCGCACAGCGTTGGGTCAGGGCGCAGGGCGTAGCCGCTGCCGTAGGCCCGACGCCAGAAAGCTTCCACCTCAAAGGGGCTATTCCCGACAAGGAACCGCTCGGCGACGTCTTCGATCATGCGGGCTACTAGGTGAGGGCCAAAGGTGGCCACGTAGGCTTCGCCGACACCGACGATCCCGTCATCGGTGGTCAGCTGCACAAAAATGAAATACCGGCCACCTCGCCGGGGCGGCGGGTTGGCCACCACGAAAGTTTCGATGTCGACGATTCTCATCGGGTGCCAACCCCGTTATTACCGGTGTGATCAAAGACAACAACAGTCCGGATCACCTCGCCACTTCGGGCTTCGGCAAAGGCCGTGTCGATGTTGTCGAGGCTGTGAAGAGACGTGACCATACCGTCCAGGTCCAAGAGGCCGGCGAGATACTGGTCGACTAGGCGGGGTACATCCACTGCCAGACGGGCGGTACCCATTTTTGAACCCAGGATCTTCTGGTTCGCAGAGGCCAGTAGGCCCGGGTCTATGTCGACGGTCACGCCCTCGGCAGGAATACCCACCAACACCAGGGAGCCCATCCGGTCGAGTAGGGCTGCTGCGCCGGTGAAGGCCCCCGGTGTCGCCGTCGTGACGAATACCTGGTCTGCCAGGCGCCCACCCGTTGCCTCCGCCAACATGGCGGTGAGTCCGTCGGGCCCGGTTGCATGGGTGGCACCTAACCGGAGCGCTACCTCCTGTTTGCCCACTAGAGGGTCGACGGCAACAATCGGATTGGCTCCCGCCAACCGGGCTCCCTGGACCACGCTCAGACCCACACCCCCACATCCGATAACAACAACCGCATCATCATCCTCGACCTGAGCTGTGTTGGTAACGGCCCCGACTCCGGTTAGGACCCCACAGCCAAGGAGAGCTGCCACCTCGGCGGGAACATTATCTCTGTGCGGAACCACTTGGGAGCGGTGGACAACCACCTGCTCTGCAAATGCAGCGGTTCCAAGGCCCTGAGTCACTGGTTCTCCATCGAAGTCCGACAAAGGACTCCTGTGGGAAAGGGCGTAATCACCTGTGCAGGCCACGTCATTCCCACGCCTGCAGGCACGACAGTTGCCACATGAACGGATCAACGAGACGACAACTCGGTCACCGACAGTGATGTCATCGACGCCTTTACCAAGTTCCAGAACACGGCCGGCTGCCTCGTGGCCCAGAACCACAGGAAATTCAACCGGCCAACCACCATCTAGGAACATGAGGTCTGAGTGGCATACGGCGCAGGCGTCTATGGCCACACGTACCTCGTCAGTACCGGGTTCCGTTAGGAGGAGTTCCTCGATTGACGTGGCCATGCCCACGCCACGACTGACCGCCGCACGAACCGTCACTTGTCCATTGCCTGACACGGCGCGCACGCTAGTCAACCGTGGGTGGCCAGGCCGGCAGGGACTGTCTCAGCCCAGGACGATTTCGGCGACCTGACGAAGATCGTCGGGGCTGCGGGTCGAGACGTTGAGCATCGTGACCGGGCTGTCCTTCCAAGCCTGCAGGCGGTCACGGATCCGCTCAGGTGGTCCGACCAGACTGATTTCATCAGCGAACTCGGTAGGGACCGCTGCTACAGCCTCTTCACGTTTCCCTGCCAAGAAGAGGTCTTGGATTTGGTGTGCCTCATCTTCAAACCCCATCCTGGCCATTAGGCGGGTGTGGTAGTTCTGCCCCTTGGCGCCCATGCCACCTATGTAGAGAGCGATATTGGCCTTCACCGGGATGAGCCCTGCCTCGACGTCATCAGTCACCTGGAGAACCACGTAGACAGCGATCTCAAATCCCTCAGGCCGCCCTGCGATGTCGTTGGCATAGACCTCAGGCCGGTACGGCGAGTAGTAGAGGGGCAACCAGCCATCAGCTATCTCACAGGTCTGAGCTACGTTCTTTGGGCCTTCAGCACCTATGAAGATAGGAATGTCTGCGCGCAATGGATGCGTCATTACCTTGAGTGGCTTGCCCAGACCCTGAGAACCCTCACCGGTATAGGGGTGCTGGTAGAACTCTCCGTCGAAGGCAAGGTGATTCTCGCGGTTGAATGCTGACCGGAGAACCTCGACGTACTCGCGTGTGCGGGCCAGAGGCCTCCTAGATGGTTGTCCATACCAGCCTTCGACCACCTGTGGTCCTGAAACACCTAGACCCAGGATCAGCCTTCCATTGGAGAGGTGATCCAGGGTGACAGCGTGCATGACTGTGGCGGTGGGGGTACGTGCGGCCATCTGGATAATGCCGGTGCCAAGCCTGATCCGCTCGGTGTGGGCGGCCAGGTAGACGAGTGGCGAGAACGCATCCGAACCCCAGGACTCGGCGCTCCACACCGTGTCATAGCCGAGCCGCTCCGCCTCCTGGGTTAGCGACACCAGGTCGGAAGGGGGCCTGGCACCCCAGTAGCCCCATACGAGCCCGAGTTGCATGGCTGGATTCTGGTGCACACCGCACTCCAGATCCAATCCGGCCCTGTACCGTTCGCCCTGGTGGGGCCCAAATAGGGAGAACAGCAGTGGGTGAGCGACCGATCATCGAGCCATTCCGGATCCATACCGTCCAGGCGGTCGCGATGCCGTCCAAGGATGTGCGCGAGGAAGCCCTTAGGAGGTCTCACTACAACCTTTTCGGCCTAAGGGCCGACGAGGTCACCATCGACCTCCTCACGGACTCCGGTACGGGTGCAATGTCGACCAGACAGTGGGCCGGCATGATGCTTGGTGATGAGTCCTATGCCGGAAGTAGTTCGTTCTTCCGCTTTGAGGAGGTGGTTCGCGACCTCACCGGGTTCAGCCAGGTGATACCGACCCATCAGGGCCGGGCAGCAGAAAAGATCCTCTTCACCACGCTCGTTCAAGAGGGTCAGGTCGTACTCAATAACAACCACTTTGACACCACCAGAGCCAACGTTGAATACAGGGGAGCAGAGGCCAGGGACCTGGTTGCTGCTGAGGGGAGCGATCCGGCCCTGATAGCACCATTCAAAGGGAACATGGACATTGATTCACTACGGTCCTCATTGGAGGCCGATGGTGACAGGGTTCCACTGGTGATGATGACCGTAACCAACAATGCCGGCGGGGGTCAGCCGGTTTCCATGGCGAACCTGAGAGCGGTTCGCCAGGTGTGTGACGACTACCACGTTCCGTTCTTCTTGGATGCCTGCCGGTTCGCTGAGAACGCCTGGTTCATCAAGACCCGTGAGGAGGGCTACGCCGACATGACCCCGAAGCAAATTGCAGAGGAGATGTTCTCTTTGGCTGACGGCTGCACCATGTCGGCCAAGAAGGATGGTCTGGCCAACATCGGTGGATTTCTGGCTCTCAATGATGAGTGGGTGGCGTCGGAGTGTCGCAACTTGTTAATCCTCACGGAGGGCTTTCCCACCTACGGTGGCCTCGCTGGGTATGACCTTGAGGCCATTGCACAGGGCCTTGTTGAAGTGCTTGATGAGGACTATCTGCGTTACCGCACCCGGTCAGTGGAGTACCTGGCCGACAAGGTGTCTGCTGGGGGGGTGCCGATAGTGCAGCCACCTGGTGGTCATGCCGTCTTCGTCGATGCCAGGTCATTGTTGCCCCACATCCCACCCTGGGAGTACCCGGCTCACTCGTTAGCTGTCGAGTTCTACCGAGAGGGCGGAGTCCGTGGAGTTGAGCTCGGATCGCTGGCCTTTGGTGTTCCACAGGCAGATGGCACTGAGGCCCCAGCGGCTATGGAATTGGTGCGCCTAGCAGTCCCTAGGCGCACGTACACCCAGAGCCATGTTGACTACGTGGCTGAGGTAGTGCTGGAGGTGGCAGCTCGAGCCGGGTCAATCAGCGGATACCGCATCGTCGAGCAGGCATCCTGGTTGAGACACTTCACAGCCAAGCTAGAGCCGGTCACTGCGGGTTCAGGTGGCTGACAATTTTCCACGACAGTTGGCACGGACACGCCGCTTCACCTGCGGGAAGCCGCGCAGCGTCTCGATAGCCGACGACGGTGGCCGGGCTCTGTTCCTTCGCTCGGGTGGTGGTGATGATCCAGTCAACTGTCTCTGGTTGTTAGACGTGACCACTGGCGAAGAACGCCTTGTCGCTGACCCGGCCACTCTTTTGCCACTGACTCAGGGAGGTGTTGCTTCTGCTGAACGGGCGCGTCGGGAACGAGTGCGTGAATTGGGCTCTGGGATTGTCGCCTACGACGCCCTACCGGATCTTGCACGTGCTTGCTTTGTGCTTGACGGTCGCGTGTTCCTTGTTGACCTGACAGGTGATGGTCGGGTGGTCGAGATGTCGTCTTCAGGCAATGCATTTGACCAACGCATCTCACCTGATGGCATGTCGGTTGCCTATGTGTCCGAGAGAGGTATTCGGATCACCGGACCTGCGGGCGACCATCGCCTAATCAGTGGAGCTGCCGACACGGTCTCATGGGGGTCGGCAGAGTTTGTGGCTGCCGAGGAGATGGGGCGTAGTCGCGGGCACTGGTGGTCACCGGATGGTGAGTTGCTCCTAGCGGCGCGTGTCGATGTCGGCGAGGTTGAGGAGTGGTGGATTTCTTCGCCGGTAGAACCAGGTGCAGTGCCGCAGTCCATCCGTTATCCCGCGGCGGGGACTGCCAACGCCGAGGTAGGACTCGCGTTATTTTCTCTGGACGGAGTCGCTACCGACATCGACTGGGGCGGGGGTCCCGGGGGCGAGTTCGAGTACCTAGCAGGGGTGCGCTGGATCGCTGGTGAGCCTCTGACGCTCACAGTGCAGACCCGCGACCAGCGGACGCTGGCTGTCCTGACCGTCGCCCCCGATTCAGGTGAGACAACGGAGTGTTACCGGATATCCGACGAACACTGGATAGATCTGGTTCCCGGGGTTCCACGGTGGTGGCAAGGAGCGCTTCTGACTGCTGAACATCGTGGAGACAGTTGCCGCCTTGTCCTTGATGGCGAGGCACTGTCCCCCGATGGGCTCCAAGTCCGGTCAGTTCTAGGTGTCATAGCGGACGGGGTGCTGGTGCAGGCATCAACTGACCCGTTGGATGTGGATGTCGTTTTGGTGGGCCGCGACGGTTCGATCAAAGCGGTGTCTTCAGGAGGTGGTATCCGTTCTGCCGTTACCGGAGGTGGCGTAGTGGCTGTGTCGGTTTCGGGCATGGAGGGTTCGGTGCTCACGGTTGCCGGTAACACGGTCATCTCCCACGCTGAGGAACCATTGGTCTCGCCAAGGCCCACTTTTCACGTGATAGGAGAACGTGACATCAGGGCAGCAACACTCTTCCCGACTGACCATGATGGATCACCTCTACCGGTGCTGCTCGACCCCTACGGTGGTCCCCATTCCCAACGGGTGCAGCGCAACCGGGTCCAGTACCTGACTTCGCAATGGTTCGCTGAACAGGGCTTTGCCGTTGTCGTAGCCGACGGACGTGGCACACCCGGTCGGGGCCCGGTCTGGGAGCACGCCATAGCTGGAGACATGGCAGGGCCCGTGTTGGAAGACCAGGTGGAGTCTCTGCACGCCTTGGCTGTTACCGATGACCGTCTAGACCTAACACGCGTTGCGATAAGGGGATGGTCGTTCGGTGGCTATCTGGCGGCACTAGCAGTACTCCGGCGACCAGATGTATTTGACGCAGCGGTGGCAGGGGCACCGGTGACTGATTGGCGCCTATATGACACCCACTACACCGAGCGCTACCTGGGTCATCCCGTTGCTAATCCTGAGGCATATGAGCGATCTGATCTTTGTTCCGAAGCGGCTGCACTCACCAGGCCTCTGCTCCTCATCCACGGCCTCGCCGACGACAATGTGGTTGCCGCTCACACCTTCTCCCTGTCCCGTGCCCTACTTGGAGCCGGTAGGCCACACAGCGTCTTGCCCCTTTCGGGGGTGACCCACATGATCACCCAAGAAGAAGTTGCTGAGAGCCTCCTGCTCACCCAACTGGTCTTTCTCAAGAATGCATTGGGCTTTTGAACTGGATGGTGCTCAACTGTGCCCGCGGCCCTGGACCGTGGCCAGTACCCGGCACCAGCTATTTCAAGGCTCAAGACCACCACCCCAACCAGCGGACCCCTGGGTGACTCTGCCATCTCACAAGAACGAGTTTCCTTTAGGAGAAGCCAGTGCCGGGTTTGTATGGGGAACAAGGCCTAGTGCTGGGCCTCTGTGACGTTGCAGTTGACGTGGGAAGGAGGGCCGATTAGACGCTTGTCCAGCCCCCGTCCACTAACAGTATGTGGCCTGTCATGTAAGAGCCTGCGTCAGAGGCCAATAACAGCAATGCTCCATCTAGTTCGTGAGCCATGCCTCCCCGACCCATTGGAGTTCCGGATTCGACGTACGCGATGCCCGAATCGTTGTGGAACATAGCGTCACTGTTCATTTCGGTTTCGAACCATGCGGGTGCTAGAGCATTTACTCTGATGCCCTTTCTGGCCCACTGCGCGGCTAACTCGCGAGTGAGGTTGTGGAGGCCACCCTTGGCGGCTGCGTACCCGGGGAGGCGGAGCCTGCCTCCGGAACCCTCACCTAGGACCGAGCCTAGGTTCACGACCACCCCGGGATGGTTATTGACGATCCACCATCGCGCAGCTCGACGTGCCAGTTCATAGGGAGCTATTAGGTCGACCTCTAATTCGTGGCGAAAGCCAACGATGTCATCGTCAACCGCAGGGAGTACGCGCGATATGCCGGCATTGTTGACCAGCACGTCGAGTTGGCCGAAGTGATCGATCGTTTTGTCAATGAGGTGTTGTGGCCCTTCGGGGTCGGTCACGTCGACAGTTACGACCAGTGCATCAGGAAGGTCGGAGGCGAGGGCCTCGAGTCGGTCTGCACGACGTGCGGCCAAGACGACTTTCGCCCCGACCCCTGCAAGAACTCTGGAGAAGCGTTCGCCCAGACCCGAACTAGCACCGGTGACTATGACGATCTTTTCGTCGAGCCTGAATCTTTCAAGGGCTGCACCTGGGGTGGTATTGGCTGCCATGAGGTCCGAGGCTACGCCGGGTGGACTGTGATTTCAGTGGCCTTGACGGCTGCCCAGACCCTCGCCCCGGGAACCAGGCCCAGAACCTCAGCGGCCGCTGGAGTCACTTCGGCCACTATGGGTAGGGGGCCGTCCAGTACCACCCGGACCCGTCCAAAGGCTGGTTGGAGTTCGGCGACTGTTGCTTCCCAGACATTGCGAGGGCTGCCATCAGGGACGGTGCGGTGGAGGGCGATGGCGACAGGTGGCACGACCAAGTGAACCGGTCCTGTTGCCGGTTCCCCGAGCACCACAAGGGCACCATCGGATGTCGTAGCAGTTGCGTTGTCGGCTACAGCGGCGATTGTGTTCAATCCGGCTAGGGATGCCGCGTAACGCGTGCGGGGCCTGGTCCGCACATCCACAGGACTCCCAGAATGAGTTACGTGGCCGCTTTCGAGGACAATGATCCGATCCGCGGTCGTAGCTGCTTCTACCGGATCATGGGTCACTAGCAGGGTTGCCCGGTCTCCACGGTCCTCCAGTAGTTGGCCGATCAGATGCCTCGAGTCGATATCGAGAGCTGCTGAAGGCTCATCTAACAGGAGGACATCGGGGTTGGCAGCAACCGCTCTAGCCAGTGCTACTCGTTGAGCTTGGCCACCCGAGCACACGTCCGGCTTTTTGTCAGCCAGGTCGCCGATGCCTAGGACCTCGAGTAGTTGGTCGACGTGCTTTCGTGTGGTCCGAGGACTGAAGCCGACGTTCTGTCTCACGGTCAGGTGGGGAAACAACAGTCGATCCTGGGGCACCCATCCGATGGGTCGCCTGTGGGGTTCTACGAACACCCCTGCTCTTGGCACATCTACGGCACAGTTGGACAGGTCTAGACGTCCTCCGGTCAGCGGGAGCAGTCCCGTGAAGATACGTAGGAGGCTAGTTTTTCCGGCACCGTTGGGGCCGAGCAGAGCGACAGTTTCGCCAGGTTCGATGCTCAGGTCTACGTCCAGTTTCAGATTGCCGGCGTGTGCTGTGCCGATCATGTGGAGGGCACTCATTGCTCTGTCCGACGGCCAGGTAGCCATCGGCTACGCATCGGGACGAGTACTGCCAGAGACACGGCCAACATCACAAGGCTGAGGGCCAGGGCCTCTTCAGTGTCAGACTCAAGTGCTAGGAAGGTGGCAAGGGGGAGGGTCTGTGTGCGACCTGGCAGGTTGCCGGCGAAGGTGATGGTTGCACCGAACTCCCCCAGTGCTCGGGCCCAGGCCAGTGCCGTTCCAGCACCCACGGCTGGGAGGAGTCGGGGAAGTGTGATCCGCCGTAGTACCCCCGTCGGTTTAGCTCCCAGGGTGCTGGCCATTTGTTCCAGTTCGTCTGAGCCCGATTCGAGTGTCCCTTCGACGGTGATTACGTAGAACGGGAGCGCAACGAAGACAGCTGCCACGATGGCGCCGAGGGTCGTGAACGGCAGGGTCAGGCCGAACCACCGATCCAGCCACTGGCCGATCAGGCCCCGCCGACCCAGGGCGAAAAGCAAGGCGGTTCCACCTACAACCGGAGGAAGGACCATTGGTAGGAGAACCAGTGCCCTGATCACCCGGCGGCCCGGCATGTCAACCCGGGCCAGAGTCCAGGCCAGTGGAGTTCCCAGAACGATCACCACCAGTGCGGCGATGACGCTCACTAGCAGCGACAGCAGCAGGGGCCTAATGACGCTTTCACTACTGAGCAGTTCGTCAAGCGATGACCACGGTGTGCGTTGGAGCAGCCCGATCACGGGCAACGAGATGAAGAGGGTGGCTACAGCAGCAACTGCCAGAATCGGGCGTGGGGGTTGCATCAGCCGGAGGTTTCAGTGGAGAAGCCGTGGGCAGACAGGATTTCTGCAGCTGCCGATGAACCCATGAACTTTATGAACGGTGTAGCACTGTCGGTAATCGCCACGCCTACGTAGGCGATGCACGGGCAGGCCCGGGGCTGGGGCCAGGCTTCTTCGACCTGTGGTACTGCCAATACATCCGAGGCGTAGACGATTCCCACGTCGGCTTCACCCAGAGAGAGTCGAGAGAGCACTGCTCTGACACTGGGTTCCCTTGAGTCGGCCTCAATCCTGATTCCCATGTGTGAGGTTGCTGCACCGCATGGAACACTCTCGGCACAGACCACGACGCGCAGCTCGCTGCGGGCTAGGTCTGCGACGCTTGCTAGTCCGGCAGGGTTGCCGGAGGGAACCGCCACGACAAGGTGGTTCGTTGCGAAGCTAATGGATTGCCCGGTGAGTCCCTTGGTGCCGAGGAAGCGTGCATCGGCCGTTAGGAAGGTGTCGGCGGGGGCGCCGTCGCGGAGTTGGGCAGCCAAGTGGTTTGAGCCGCCGAACACGGCTGTGATGGTGGTTCCAGTCTGCTCTTCGAATGCTTCTGCCAGGTCGGGAAGTACGTCTGTCAGTGATGAGGCAGCGAAGACTGTCAAGTTGTCAGTGTCGGATCCGCTGCAGGCAAGCAAGGAAGTGAGCAGGGCACTCATCAGGAGCCTCCTCACTGGGGTCGTTCCACGACCACGTTGGTGGCCTTCACGACAGCAACGGCCAATATGCCGGGTTCAAGGCCGAGTTCGTCAACGGCTTCGGCAGAAATAAGTGATACGACGCGGTGTGGTCCAGCCTGGATCTCGACTTGTGCCATTACATCGTCTCTTAGGACCCTCGTGACGAGGCCGGTGAAGCGGTTTCGCGCCGAAAGGACAGTGCCGTCTTGGTTGGATTGGTTGGCCAGTTCCTGGGCTAGGCGCGCGAGATCGGGTCCATCTACTAGACGGTGGCCACCGCCTGTTCTCTTGGCACTCAGGCGTCCTGCATTGATCCAACGCCTGATGGTGTCAGGACTAACACCAAGCAAATACGCTGCTTCTCCCATTTTGAACGTGCTCATGCCTGAAAAACTATCTGAATATCTGGCATACTGCTCTACCTCCACCTTCCCTAACACCTGCAGTCTGCGGTTATGGTTTGGTCATGAGCCATCCAGTCGACACAGAAGAACTGTCCGAACGACTCGACGAGTACGGCAACGCGGCGTTCGTCATTACTGTTGGAACCGATGGTTGTCCCAAGGTCGTTCATGTTCCCATCATCTGGGACGGTGAGGCACTGCGTTGCACACCCGGTGGAGGCACGTTGGCCAACTTGGCGTCACTGGCGCCAGTGACCCTCGTGTTTCCACCACCCAGGCCCGGTGCCTACAGCATGCTCCTTGACGGTGAGGGGATTGCCGACGATGTGTTTGCCGTCATCAGGCCCTCCGGTGGGGTGCTCCATCGCCCCGCGCCGGGCCATCCCGGTGATGACGGACCGTGCTGAGCGGTAGACCTGCTGCAGTGAGGCTGGTCGAGCTGGGGGTCTTGGGCACAGTGTTAATGAAGATGCTGCCCGTGGCTGACGAGGACCCTCTATTCTCTCAGGAACGCTTGTTACGGATCTTCTCTAGGTAAGCGACTTGGGCTATTTGGGCCTCAGGATCTCTCAGCGCATTGCCCAGACTGTCGGCATCGGACCACGCCCGGCTGGTACCGACCATTTGGCTGGTAACTGCATTGACGTGTGCCTTGGTCGCAAGGACCGCTAGACGTGGACGTGAAACAATTTCCTCAGCCAGTTTCCCGACCGCAGCATCCAAATCGGCCATCGGTACCACCCGGTTGATGAAGCCAGCCGCCTTCGCCTCGGCTGAGCCAAACGGCCGACATGTCATGACCAACTCCTTGGTTAGGGCCGGTCCGATCTCGCGCACCAGTCTGGGAATGCCTCCCCAAGCCAGTGGGATGCCCAAGTCAACCTCTGGGATGAAGAAACTGGTGTTGTCGGCCGCAACGCGTAGATCACAGGCTGCTGCCAACACGAGACCTCCACCCACGACGTGCCCGTGGAGGCGGGCGATCAGGACCGGCGCTATGCGTTCCAGAGTGTCGGCCATGAGGCGGCCCGTGTCTGCCGGAGTCCGGCCACCGGCAGGCGAGTGGGGCATGTCCGCGGTGAAGGAGCCCACGTTGAAACCGGAACAGAATGCTCGTCCAGCACCCTCCACTACCACCACTCGAAGATCTGGTTGGTGATCGAACCAGTCAGCTGCAGCGATAATCTCGGCCATCACCTCGTTGGTGAGGGAGTTCAGGCTGTCAGGGCGGTTCAGGGTGAGCGTGCCCATACGACCTTCGCATGCGATCAACAGGTGCTCGAATGTCGGCGTGTCCATGATGCCAGTCTGTCAGTGGGTCACCCGGTCCGGACTACTCGGGCGCTTCTTCCAGCTCCACCTCAGAGGACAGAACATCACCTTCTGATAAAACGATGTGCTTTGCCCGAGCGGCAGCGGCTACGTCAGCGAGCACCGGTCGAAGCAGGCTCAGCCTCTCGGGCGTGTCGGTGATTGTGGCGGTGACAACGGGGGTAACGAGGGACCGCTTGGCGTTGGTCTTGTGCCTACGAAGTTCTGCGAGGGCGTCAGCTGCTACATCGGCTACCTTCGGATCGCCGGCACCGGCGGCAGAGCTGATCTCGTCGGCGCTGGGCCAGGCCTGTCGGTGGACTGAGCCATCCTGCCACCAGGACCAGACCTCCTCGGTAACGAACGGCAGGATTGGGGCGAAAAGGCGCAGCATGGTGGAGAGGGCCATCCGCAGAGCATTTCGAGCTGATGCGGCACCCGCCTCGTCACCCTCGTAGGCACGGTTTTTCACTAGTTCCACGTAGTCGTCAGTAAATGACCAAAAGAAGGTTTCGGTGCGCTCGAGGGACCGGGCGTAGTCGAAGCCTTCGAAGGCGGAGGTGGCCTCGTTGACCAGGCTGGCCAGACGGGCCAGCATCGCTTGGTCAAGCGGGTTGGTGATTGTGGCGGTGTCAATGCTGCCGGCCTGGTCCGAATCATCACCGAAGCCCAGCACAAACCGGCTGGCGTTGAGAATCTTGATTGCCAGGCGCCGCCCGATCTTCATCTTCCCATCGTCAAAGGCCGTATCAGTACCGGGACGACCGCTGGCTGCCCAGTAACGCACCGCGTCGGAGCCGTACTGCTCGAGCAAGCCCATAGGGGTTACCACGTTCCCTTTGGACTTGGACATCTTCTTGCGGTCTGGGTCGAGCACCCAACCACTAAGGGCGCAGTGGCGCCAGGGGGCGACACCCTCTTCGAGGTGCGACCGTACGGCGGTCGAGAACAACCATGTCCTGATGATGTCATGGGCCTGGGGCCGCATGTCCATTGGGTAGGTCCGTGCGAAGAGGTCGTCATCACCGTCCCAGCCACAGGCAATCTGGGGGGAGAGTGACGAGGTGGCCCAGGTGTCCATGACGTCGGGATCACCTATGAAGCCACTTGGAAGCCCTCGCTGGTCTTCGGTGTAACCCGGAGCGGTATCGCTGGAGGGATCGATGGGGAGGTCGGCTGGGTCGGGGGTGATCGGGTCGTCGTAAACAGGCTCGCCGGTGTCGTCAAGGGCGTACCAGAGCGGTAGCGGTACACCAAAGAACCGCTGTCTGCTTATCAGCCAGTCGCCGTTTAGGCCTTCTACCCAGTTTGTGTAGCGGGCCTGCATGTAAGGCGGATGCCAGGTCATCTCGTCGCCCCTGGCGATGAGATCGGCTTGCAGATCCAGATCGCGGCCGCCGTTCGTGATGTACCACTGGCGGCTGGAAACAATCTCAAGTGGCTTGTCACCCTTTTCAAAAAACTTCACAGGGTGTGTGATTGGTTCGGGGTCGCCAACCACTTCACCGGTCTCCCCAAGGATGGTCACCATTTCCTCCTGCGCGGAGAAGACGGTCTTTCCGGCAAGGCGCCGGTAGGCGGTGAGGCCTGTTTCGGTACAGATGCAGGCAGGGGCCTCCTGAGCGAAACGCCCTGACCTGTCGATGACTGCCCTCACCGGCAAGTCCAGCTCACGCCACCAGGTCACATCTGTGGTATCACCGAACGTACAGATCATGGCAATGCCCGTACCCTTTTCTGGATCGGCCAACTCGTGGGCGAGCACGGGCACTTCCACGCCGAACACTGGTGTCGTCACGAACTGACCAAACATCGGCCTGTAGCGCTCGTCATCGGGGTGGGCGACAAGGGCTACACACGAGACAAGTAGTTCTGGACGCGTTGTTGCAATTTGCACGTCTGAGCCATCGGGAGCGTGGAAGATGAGCCTGTAGTAAGCGCCAGGCCTATCACGGTCTTCAAGTTCAGCTTGGGCAACAGCTGTGCGAAAGGTGACGTCCCAGAGCGATGGTGCCTCCATCTGGTAGGCCTCACCGCGGGCCAAGTTCCCCAGGAAGGCTCGCTGCGCTAGGCGACGACTGCGCTCGTCGATCGTGGTGTAGGTCTGGGTCCAGTCCACCGATAGGCCCAGGTGACGCCAGAGGGCCTCAAAGGCCTTTTCGTCCTCTGTGGTGAGTCGGCGGCATAGGTCCACGAAGTTGCGGCGGCTGATGTTGACGTCGCCTCGCTTCTTAATGGACTTCGGGTCGCCGGCGTCGGCTGGTGGTTCAAAGGTCGGGTCATGGGGGAGTGATGGGTCGCAGCGGACGCCGTAGTAGTTCTGGACCCGACGTTCGGTCGGAAGGCCGTTGTCGTCCCAACCCATCGGGTAGAAGACCTCACTACCGCGCATCCGCTGGTAGCGGGCGACGGTGTCTGTGTGGGTGTAGGAGAACACGTGGCCCACGTGGAGGGATCCACTGACCGTAGGCGGCGGCGTGTCGATTGAGAACACCTCATCACGTGCCCGGGTGCGGTCGAACCGGTAGGTGCCGTGTTCCTCCCACACCGTACCCCAGCGGCCTTCAAGGCCCTCGAGGGTGGGTTTATCAGGAATGGCTGACCGGCGCGGGCCTGCGCTGGATTCTCGGTCGTTCATGAGGCTCTGAGGCTAGCGGTATGCCCCAAAGCTGTTGCAGATCATGTCAACACATGGTCCGGGGGCGAGCAGCCACCTGCCGGTAGCCTGCGCCGCCGTGGGGACGTACGCCGACCGTCGACGGAGGCGGCCAACAGGATATTGGGTCATCTGGACGACGGTTGCCCTCGACCTGGTTGGCTTCGGAATTGTGATTCCGGTCCTTCCGCTTTATGCAGAGGACTTCGGGGCTTCTCCCGCGGTTGCCACAGCGGTTGTGGCCACGTTTTCGGCTGCCCAGATGCTTGCCGCTCCACTCTGGGGACGTCTTTCAGATCGGGTGGGTCGCAAGCCAGTCCTCGTTGTCGCTCTCATCGGATCAGCGGCCGGCAGTCTCGTGACCGGCATTGCCGGAACTTTGTGGATCCTGTTCCTTGGAAGGGCACTGGATGGGGCATCAGGCTCGTCGTACGCGGTTGGTCAAGCGGCTGTGGTTGACATGGCCGAGCCCGCCGACCGCCCTCGCCTATTGGGCCTGTTGGCTGCTTCATTCGGGCTGGGCTTCGTGGTGGGCCCACTCATTGGGTCCCTAGCTGTTCTAGGTGGTAGGCAATTGCCCTTCTACGTGGCAGCAGGCATAGCTGGTGTGAATGCACTGGTTGCCCTTGTGCGACTCCCGTCAGGTTCGCGAGTCGGTTCATTGCCGAACCTCCGCCGTCCAGGTTCGTTGGCTGCCCTAGGGGGAGTGGGTCATGGTATGAGGCGCTTGGCAGTTCTGGCATTCGTTGGGATGGCTGGCTTTGCTGGTTTCGAATCGACCTTCGCGATGCTGCTCGAACGCCGTTTCCCTCAGTTGGAGGACTCTTCGATCTACGGACTGTTTGCGTCCGTCGGTCTGGTAATGGTGCTAGTAAATACGAGGCTCGTCGGTCCCGCCAACGATCGGATGGGAACAAGGCGAGCGCTGCGAACTTCCCTTGCGCTGGTCGCTGCTGGCATGATCATTTTGGCTGTAGGGGGAGCTTGGGTTGGGCTGGGCCTCGCCCTACTCTTACTCGTCGTGGGACAGGGCCTGTTTGGCCCAACTCTCTCTGCCACCACGGTTGAAACTGTCGGGGATGATGCTCGTGGCACCGCCCTAGGCCTTCAGCAGAGTGCAGGTGCTCTTGGAAGGATCATCGGACCACTTGTTGCCGGGATCCTGTTTGGCCAGGTGGCTACCGGTGCACCCTATTTTGTCGGAGCAGTGCTGGCTATGGCAGCCATGCTCCTTGTCGGGAGGAGTCCCGGTGAGGAAGCCAGGGTTACCAATCGGTAATGTCATCGATCTGACGATCTCCTATTTGAGAGGATTCTGGAATGGCCGGCTTCTCCCTCGAACTGAGCGACGACCAGGTGCAACTGCGCGACTGGGTACATGAATTCGCAGTTGATGTGATTCGCCCAGCTGCCGAAGAGTGGGATCGTCGGGAGGAGGTCCCCTGGCCCATTATCGAGGAGGCGGCCAAGATCGGCCTCTACGGGTGGGAGTTCCTGGCCGATGGGATGTTCAACGATGACACCGGGTTGAACCTGGTCGTGGCCATCGAGGAGCTCTTCTGGGGTGATGCAGGAATCGGAATGGCCATCATGGGTTCTGCCTTGGCCGCTGCCGGAATAGCCGCTGCCGGGACCCAGGAACAGATCATGGAATGGGTGCCTCAGTGCTACGGCAGCACTGATGACATCAAGCTCGGGGCGTTCGCCGCTTCGGAGCCGGATGCGGGGTCAGACGTTTCGGCTATACGAACCCGGGCCATCTACAACGAAGCAAGTGAAGAGTGGGTGCTCAACGGGGTCAAGACGTGGATAAGTAACGGCGGGATAGCCGATGTGCACGTTGTGACAGCGGTGGTCGATCCGGAACTAAAAAGTCGTGGCCATGCATCCTTCGTAGTTCCTCCCGGCACACCCGGGCTCTCCCAAGGCCAGAAGTTCTCCAAGCACGGCATCAGGGCTAGCCACACCGCTGAGGTTGTCCTAGACGATGTGAGGGTTCCAGGTAGTTGCCTGCTCGGCGGCAAGGAGAAACTCGATGGTCGCTTGGCCCGGGTGAGGGAGGGTAAGCCTGGCAATGCCCAGGCCGCCATGCAGACCTTTGAGTCAACCCGGCCATCCGTAGGCGCCCAGGCTCTGGGTGTGGCGAGGGCAGCATTTGAGTACTCGCGTGACTACGCCAAGGAGCGAGTGCAGTTCGGTCGGCCGATCATCACCAACCAGGCAATCGCATTCATGCTGGCCGACATGGCCACCGAGATCGATGCGGCCAGACTCCTCGTGTGGAGAGCGGCTTGGTTGGCCAAGCATGGTGGTTTCATTGAAGCCGAGGGGTCAAAGGCCAAGTTAAAGGCAGGCCGTGTGGCGGTCTGGACAACCGAACGGGCCATGCAGATTCTGGGTGGCGCAGGCTACGTGACCGACCATCCGGTCGAGCGTTGGCACCGTGATTCCAAGATCTACGACATCTTTGAAGGCACTGAGCAGATTCAGCAGTTGGTAGTTGCCCGGGCGCTGTCAGGCATGCGCATCGACTAGCACCCCTGGTCGGGGCGCAGTGCCAGGGCTACGGCTTCTGTTCTGCTGTGTACATTCAGCCGGTTGAGGATGTGTTGGATGTGGTTTCGTACGGTTGCCGGCGAGAGGACCAATCGTTCGGCGATGGCTGAACCGTCGAGCCCTTCGGTGAGAAGTTGTAGCACCTCTCGTTCACGGTTGGTGAGTACGTTCAGGCGACTGTCTCCAACATTTGTGGCGGGGCTCCAGCCCCTCAGCCTCTCAACGATCACGCGTTCCAACTCGGGTGGAACTGCAACCTCCCTCACCAGGTGGACCAGGCGGCACTGTTCCCGTAACTCGGTTGGTGGAGTGATCGTTGAAGCGCTCAACCATAGAGTCCTACCACTAGCAGAGTGGCCCAGTACCTCCTTGGTCTCGACCACCTCATCTGGTTCACCGATCGCTGCCGCAGGACAATGGCCGTCACACACAGCGTCTCCGCAACGGTCCCTCCAGCAGAGGACCTCGTGGCAGGGTCTCCCTAACACCTCATCGGGGGAGTAACCCAGCAACTCTGTTGCCGCTTCGTTCCAGGCGATGATCCTTGACCCACCGTCGATGGCGAGCATCGCATCAGCGGTCCGGCCGAGCACGTCAAGCAGGTCCGTGAGCAGGTCATTAATACGCGGCTCTGTGGATGTCACACTGGTCATCGGTGGGACCGGATGTAGGTTATGGCCCGGTGCCGGTCAACGTAGCTAAGACTGGTCAGGCTTCCACCTGGTTCCTCAACACGGCCAAGATCCCGCCGGAGGCGAGGATCCTGCGCATCTCCTCCGGCAGCGGGTCAGCCGGGATTTCGACACCATTGGTGGTGTTGATGACCCTGCCTGCTGCTAGGTCCACCAAGATGTCGTCACCATCATCGAATGCTATGTGGGCGCCGGTGCAGATCAGTGCTGGCAAGCCAACGGCTATGGCGTTGCGCATGAACAGCCGCGACAGAGACTCAGCGACCACGCAGGCCACTCCAAGGGCCTTCAGGTTCTCGGCAGCAGTCTCCCTGCTAGACCCACAACCGAAGTTGCGGCCCGCCACGATGATGTCGCCGACCTCCACCTCCGAGGCGAACTCCGGGATGATGGACTCCAGTACGTGCAGTTTCCTTATCTCAACCGGGTCGACGGCATACGCACCTGGTGACAACACGTCCGTGCTGACGTCGTGGCCGAGCCTCCAGGTCCTACCGCGGAGCACGTCGCTTGCCATCGGGTTAGCTCAATTCCCGCGGATCGGTGATTTTCCCGGTGAGGGCCGACGCTGCCACGGTTGCGGGGGATGCCAGGAAGATTTCGGCCTCGGCACTCCCCATGCGCCCGATGAAGTTGCGGTTGTGGGTACCGATACAGCGCTCACCTGGCGCTAGCAGCCCGCCGTGACCCCCGAAGCAGGGACCACAACCGGGGGCGAGGATCGACGCACCGGCCTCCACGAGCGATGCCACTACACCCGTGTCCAGCGCCTCACCGAGGACGGTTCGCGACGCTGGAGCCACAAGGAGTCTTACCCCCGGAGCAACATGGTGTCCGTCCAGGATCTCTGCCGCTACCAACAGGTCCTCGATCCGACCGTTGGTACAGGAACCGATAAATGCCTGGTTGATGGTGATGCCTTCGACTTCTCCCACCGGACTCACCCGGTCTACCTCGTGGGGCAGTGAAATTTGTGGTTGGAGTTCAGACAACGGCACCTCGTGAACAGCCTCGTAGGTGGCATCGACGTCCGGTTTGAAAGGGTCGCAGCCAGAACCACCGTGGTCACGTAGGTAGGCATCGGTGACTTCGTCGGCTGCGAACAGCCCGAATTTGGCTCCCATCTCAAGGGCCATGTTGGCAACGGTGAGTCGGCTGGACATGTCAGTATCGGTCACCGCTGATCCGGTGAATTCGATTGCCCGGTACTGTGCACCGTCCGCTCCGAAGCGCCCGGTGAGGTGCAGGATCACATCCTTCCAGGAGACCCCGGTAGTCAGTTCACCGGTCATTTCGAAGCGGATGGTCTCGGGAACGCGGAACCAAAGATTCCCCGTTGCCAGTGCATAGACCATGTCGGAGGTGCCGATGCCGGTTCCACCAGCGCCAAATGCCCCATAGGTCGTGGTGTGGGAATCAGTTCCGACGATCAGGTCTCCCGGACGGATGTGGCCCTGTTCGGGTAACAGCTGGTGGCAGATCCCTTGGCCAGCATCGTAGAAGGCAGTGATGTCGAGCCGGGAGACGTGCTCCCTGATCCTCTGGTGGATGGCCGCAGCTGCTGTTGAAGGAGCGGGCACCAAGTGGTCGATGACGACCACTGTCCGATCTGGATCTGACACCCCGTTAACACCCACCTCCCCGAGGAGGTCGAATACCTGGGCCGCGAAGATGTCATGAAGCAGGGCTAGGTCAATCTCGGCCATGACAAACTCGCCTGCGGCAACCTGGTCACGGCCGGAGGCACGGGCCAGAATGCTCTCGGCCAGGTTCATCCCCACTGTGTCGAACCCATCCTCAACCCGCTCCCAGACTCCGGCCACCACAGACGTAGAGTGTCTGCCCCGTTACATAGGAGGACTCGTCCGATGCTAGGAACAAGGCGGCGTTGCCAATGTCATCTGGGGTGCCGATCCGGCGGGCTGGAATGGTCTTGATGAGCCGCTCCTGTACCTCATCCTTCAACCCCCGGAAGAGAGGAGTGTCAACGAGGGCTGGGGCGATGCAGTTGGCGGTCACTCCATAGCGGGCCATCTCGAGTGCTAGTGAACGGGTCAGACTCACTACGGCACCCTTGGATGCCGCGTAGTTGGTCTGGCCCGCTCCCCCCAGCCACGCCCGTGAGGTGATGTTTACGATCCGACCTGACTCCTGTTCCATCATGTGGGGTACCACCGCCCGGCAGCAGAGGAATTGTGACCTCAGGTTGACGTCTATGACTGCGTCCCAGTCGTCCTCACTCATCTTGGCCAGCCATCCGTCCCTGGCTATTCCAACGTTGTTCACGAGGATGTCGACGCGACCGTAAGCATCCAGCGCCGCTGCTATGAGGCCTTCCGCCCCTTCGGCGGTTGCCACGTTGGCGCAGTATCCGACGGCCTGCAGGCCGTCGGCAGTGAAGTCTCCTACCAAAGCATCGACCTTCTCGCATATCAGGTCGTTCAACACGACTTTCGCCCCGGCTGTGCCGAGCACCCTGGCGATGCCCTCACCGATGCCCTGACCCGAGCCTGTGACCACCGCAACCCGATCAACCACACCCATTTCCGTTACCTCCTGGTCCGTCTCAACATCCTTTGAACTCTGGTGGGCGCTTCTCTACGAAGGCCTGGATTCCTTCATTTCGGTCTTCGCTGGCACGTAGTACGGCATGGCTCGTCGCCTCCAGTTCGAGACCGGTCTCGAGGTCGGTCTCGGTCGCCCGGTTGACTAGTGCCTTGACCCGATCGTGAGACAGCGGAGCGCGACTGGCGATCCGCATAGCCAGCGCCATGGCCTCTTCCATGAGACCGTCATCTGGAACCACGCGGTTAACAAGCCCCATGCTGAGAGCATCTGTGGCACTTATATGGTCCGCGGTGAACATGAGTTCCTTGGTGAAGGCGGGTCCTATCAGCCGGGTGGCCCGCTGTGTTCCACCGGCACCGGGCAGGCTTCCCACCTTGGCTTCGGGGAATCCCAGGCGGGCCCCCTCAGTCGCCA
>Ga0187827_10002305_pt1 | contig 26292 bp, 20 predicted proteins | sample ETNtaG_39_FD_167969 | JGI IMG/M metagenome (GOLD analysis project Ga0187827, IMG submission 167969) | Marine microbial and viral communities from oxygen minimum zone, Eastern Pacific Ocean - ETNP2014_SV_150_PacBio MetaG (Illumina Assembly) | ecosystem: Environmental > Aquatic > Marine > Hypoxic... | reverse complement strand
TCCGCATCTTGAAAGCCCACTGCTTGGGTCACAATAAATATCATCACCAGGCCTGCACTGGGAATCCCCGCAGCACCCACTGAAGCTAAGAGGGCGGTAATAACAATGATAAATTGACTGGAAATACTGAGGTCAATACCCAAAACCTGGCTGATAAAGAGAACGCCAGCACACTCATAGAGTGCCGTCCCATCCATATTAATGGTGGCCCCCATGGGCAGAACAAAGGAAGAAATTTTATTGGAAACTCTGGCATTGTTTTCCACGCAGCGCATTGTAACTGGCAATGTGGCATTAGATGAACTGGTGGCAAATGCAGTTGCCAGGGCAGAGGCCATAGCTGCAAAGTGCTTCCGGGGATTGATGCCTGTTAATATATAAAATATCAGGGGTAGGACAATAAGAATATGGATTAATAGACCTCCGGCAATGGTAAGCATATATTTCCCCACCGCTGCAAACAGCCCAAATCCTGTAACGGCAACTACTTTGGTAATCAGTCCTAGAACTCCCAGAGGTGCGAATTTGATAACAATCTGAGTAATGTTCATCATTACTTCAAATGAAGCCAAAAAGAAATTTCTTAATATATTAGAATGTTTGGTATCAATCCGCGTAAGTCCCACTCCCAAAAAAATAGCAAAAAAGATAATTCCCAGCATATCACCTGAAGATGCTGCTTGGAATGGGTTTAAAGGTATCATGCGGATCAGTATATCAGCAAGTGATCCTGAATTTTGCAGTTTAGAATAATCAAAAGCGTCTTGAGTCCCCAGATTTACACCATTTCCGGGTTGTATAATATTTGCGAGAGTTAGGCCGATTAGTATGGCACAAAAACTGGTAGTAAGGTAATAAAAAAATGTTTTCATTCCTATTCTGCCCAAATTTTTTCCAGCACCGATTCCCGAAACACCAGTTACTATGGAGGTAAAGATGAGTGGTACAATCACCATTTTTAAAAGGCGGATGAAAATAGTTCCCAGGGATATGATCATCTGGTACACCGACCCCTCCGGACTGCCGTGATAGATGTTTTGGTATATCAGTCCTAATAAGGCACCGATTCCCATGGCAATAAAGATTTGCCAATGAAGTTTCAGTTTAAACATGAATATCCTTTATTTAAAATAATGCACAAGTTAAAGGTACTGCAAATTATGAAAAATAGAAAAAACCCAAACATCCCCCTTTGTTTTAGTTATCAGTATGTTTTCAGCAGAATTACCTCCCATATTTTTTATTCCAGAGGGAAGACCTTTTATGCCTACAAGAATAATTCTGATCTTTCCATCAGTGCTGTATCTCCTTTGTATACATTTTTTGGTTCTACTCATTGTTAATACAACCAATAGTCTCTCTTATAAAATTAACTATTTTTGTTCCATATGTTCTGAAGGATTACACATGGTCATACTCCAAAGGAAGAGTTCAAACTTAACAAAACTAGCTTTTTCGCCCACGTTTTTGAGCGCAGCGATCAACTAAATATACCAAGGACTGATAGGGAATACTTGCGTGCGCACTCAAGCCAATTTCACAAGTTCGACTATTAGAATATGCCTGACGAACTCCCTCAGGAATTTGTTTTGACAAAGTTTCTAATGCCGAAGCATTTAATTCCGGTACACTGAAACCACGATCCCCAGCAAAACCACAACAAGCAATGCCCTTCGGAATGGTAACGTTATCTGAACATGCCCGTGCCACGCGCTCGAAAGCTGAAGAAAGGCTCATCTTATGCGAACTACAGGTAACGTGCAATAATATCTTTTCGTCGTTTTTATCTATCTGAACTCGATCCAATATAAAACGATCAATGAATTCTACTGGTTCGTAGATGGTTAACGCATCATCAATGTGTTGCCGTAATTGCAGCGTACAGGGGCTGGTATCACAAAGTATCGGTATACGACCATTATCACTACGTTCTCGCAAGACGGCATTTACTTCTTCTGCCATAGTATCAGCCTGACTCGCGAAACCTTTGGACTCCATTGACATTCCACAACAAAGTGAAGACTGCTCCGAACATAGGCGCACATGATACTGTGCTTTTTCAAGCAGACTTAAAACGGCCACTGGCAAAGAACGCTTATCTTTATCGTGTTTTGAACAGCCCATAATCTGGTTTATGCATGCGCTAAAATAAACAACCTCATCATCATGTATTTTTTCTGATTGAAGGGGAAAAGTTTTCGCCGCACCTGGCATACTAGAAGACCATTGCGGCAAAGCACCTGCACTTATTTTACGAGCGATTTTCGATAAAGATGCCAAAGCGTTATCACCAAAAATATATTGAGCAGCGCCCAACAAACGCAGACCGTTACGCATAGCGACACCAACCATCGCGAAATGTTTTTGTATGACCGTTGCCATCTTTTGTGCACGCACAGATACAGATTGCTTCTGGCGGCGTAAATCCTTAATGAACGAACCCGTATTGATATCAACGGGACAATCCACTGCACACATGCCATCTGTGGCACAGGTGTTTTTTCCATGGTATTCATACACTTTTCTAAACGCAGCCAAGCGATTAAGATCATTTTGTTCGGTTTCTAATCGACTTAATTCTCGCCACACGGCTATACGCTGACGCGGAGTAAAACTCAGGTTTCGTGAAGGACAATTTGGCTCACAAAAGCCACACTCAATGCATGTATCAATCATTTTGTGTGTTCTAGGCATCGCCTTGAGATTGCGAAGATGTAGCTTTTCATCCGTTCCCAAAATCACATCGGGATTAAGAATGCCACTCGGGTCAATAATATTTTTGAGTCGATGCATGATTTGCCATGCCTCTTCACCCCACTCCTTTTGCACAAAGGGCGCCATGTTCCGTCCCGTGCCATGCTCTGCTTTGAGCGAACCATCGTATCGCTGTGTTACCAAATTGGTAATATCTTCCATGAAGTACTTATACCGTTGTACTTCAGCTTCAACGCTGAAATCCTGAGTAAAAACAAAATGAAGATTCCCCTCAAGCGCATGTCCAAAAACAATTGCCTCATAATAATGATGTCTTTGAAAGCAGTCATGCAAATCGAGTGTGGCTTCAGCTAAATATTCAATGGGAAAAGCAACGTCTTCAATTATTACAGCTGTTCCGCTTTCACGCACTGCACCAACACTTGGGAACAAACCTTTGCGCACTTTCCAATAGGATGCCGCCACATCGATATTACGGGTAAATACTACCGGTTCAGATGACGTAAAATCTCTTAAGCGTTGTTTACATCGGAGCACACGTGCATCACAATCTTCTTTTTCTTCTGACCGCACTTCTACTAATAATGCACACATTCCTTTTTGCAATTGATCACGAGAAATCGGAACTCCAGGCTTTCCGGCAACACTACGTAAACTTGCCTCATCCATGAGTTCAACAGCAGTGACCGGCTCTTTTTTAAGTGCTATTACCGCACGGCACGCTTCTGCTATGTTTGGAAACAAAATAAACGCTGTCGCCTTATGTGCCTCATCTACAACGGTATGATAAGTGATCTCACTTAAAAACCCGAGTGTTCCTTCAGAACCAATAATAAGATGAATTAAAATATCTATTGGATCATGAAAATCGACCAAGGCATTTAAACTATAGCCCGTCGTATTTTTTAGCGTATATTTTTTGCGAATGCGATCGGATAAACGTGCATTTTTTTGTACAGACTGAGCAAGGTCAGCTAAGTTTCTGAGAAGGTTTCCATGCGTTTTTTGTAAACGCTTTCGACTTTCTTCGGATCCACTATCTATCAATGTGCCATCAGATAAAACAATCCGCATGCTTTTAAGCGTGTTATAGCTGTTCTGAGTAATGCCACAGCACATACCACTCGCGTTATTATTAGCTATACCGCCTATCATTGCTGCATTTATCGATGCTGGGTCAGGGCCAATTTTTCGCCCAAAGGATTTCAAATACGCATTTGCTAGACTACCTGTAAGACCAGGCTGTAGTGCGATCGAACGAGCTGAATCCTCTACACGAAATCCCGTCCATCCCTGAGTCGCAATTATCAAAATGGAATCGGTTTGCGCCTGACCTGATAGGCTCGTTCCGGCCGCCCGAAAGCAGACCGCTAGTTTCATATGTTGCGCAAGGCGTAACACTGCCTGAACCTCAGATTCATTATGGACTTTTACCACCAGCTTTGGTTGCATACGATACACAGAGGCATCTGTTGCATAGGCAAAGCAAAGCACCGGGTCATCAATAATCCGCTCCTGTGGCATCTCCGCAGCCAAGCGTTCTTGAAAAACCTGATATTCCGCTGGGAGCATAGTTGTCATATTCAGATTCTTACAGACTTGAGAAAACTTGTGTCAACACCTCAGTAATAATCGTCTGCCAAACATAGCCTTTCTACGTAGGGATCCCTGTACTATCACCTTTTATTATAGTACAAAAGTATTTTTTGGGGATATGTTTTTTCGGTTTTTTTATCGTTTTGAATGCAATATAGATAGCAACCTAAGGAGTTCATGATAGAGCTAAATCAAAGTGGTCAGGAGTACAAATGTATTGATTCGCATAGTAATAAAAAATTTCCAGTGGTGGTTCTGTTTAAACACGAGTATCCTTTAATAAAAATTATATATAAGTAAAGAGTGTTGCAAATTATCGAAAGTAATAAAAAAGGGTGATAAAAAATCACCCTTTTTTATATAGTTGATATTTTCTTTATTTAGAAACTATAGATAAAGGCAAAATATCCTCGGGCATATGTAATATCACTCTCAATAGAACCATATTTTATAGTTCCTGCATTTGAAGCGTAGCCACCTTCAAAAGCCATCTGATCATTGAATGGATACCCAAACCCTAGAGAGTACATAATACCACCACCAGTATCAGGGTCCTCCATCTCAGAAGTACTGAACATAACGGCATATCCAATCCTAGATACAGCATACATTGCCTCGCTAATATTATATTTTCCAAAACCATATACTGAGGTAAATCCAAATGCGGCATCAGATCCTTCTTCATCGATTCCTCTATTTAGCTGGTACTCTCCACCAGCACCGTAGTCAATTGCCCCTGAGCTACCGATTCCATAATCATAACCTAGGGTAAAACCCAGTTTAGTATCTGATTCTCCTGACCCTCCAGCATTTTCTACCTTCAATACACTTCCCATATCAGCTGATACCCTAAGCTGACCGAACAGAGACACTGTTATGACAAGCGGTAATACTATGAGTATTTTTCTCATTTTTTCTCCTATGTTTGTTATTGGTATGTGGAATTCCGTTCAGAATAACAAGAACATGAAGGCCACCTATTAACTAATATACAATTATGTATATCAATTGTGATGAAGTTATACTTTAAGTATAAATAAACCAAGTATTTTTTGAATAAGTGTTACTTTGGTTTTTTATCGTCTTGAATACAACTTAGAAAGCAACCTAAGGAGTTCAAGATAGAGCCAGATCAAAGTTACAAGGAGACCAAAGGCACCATACCATTCCATATATTTTGGAGCACCTTGTTCTGATCCTTCTTCAATGAAATCAAAGTCTAGAACAAGGTTCATTGCGGCAATACCCACCACAATAAGACTGAATATGATGCTCATATTAGAATTTCCATGTATGAGAGGGACACCTACCCCGAAAATCCCTAAGATGAAACTGGCAAAATAAACAAAGACAACTCCTCCAGTTGCAGCGGCAATACCCAATTTAAAATTTTCCGTTGGTTTTATAAGTCCGGAACGATAGGCCAGTAGTAAAGCTCCAAGTGTTCCAAAAGTAAGAAATACCGCCTGATTAACTATTCCCGGGTACATAGATTCAAATGTCCGTGAAATACCGCCCATTGCGAGTCCTTCTAACAATGCATAACCGGGAACAGTGTATGGAGCGAGGTGTTTTTTAAAAATAGTAATAAATGCAATAATCAATCCGCCAATGACACCCAGGAACATTAATCCTGTCGCCTTTGGGTCACCCAATGGGAGATTCCAGGTGTATAGCGCTGTTGTCATGAGAAGCAATAGAGATAGTGCAGTTTTGTGTACGGTCCCCATGATGGTCATGGTTTCAGAGGCTGTGGAACTAAATTGTTTGAAAGTGGATGTGCTGAGAGCAGGATTCCCAGAGCGAAGACTTAAATGTCGGTTCATTTTAGTTTATCTCTATATTGATTTTTTCTTTAATTAAATCGCAGATCGCATTCTTTGAAATCCTCACCTGTTCCATGGAATCACGGTCTCTCAAGGTGACGGTCCCATTTTTTGTGGTCTCATGGTCAATGGTGACCCCGAACGGAGTGCCCGCTTCATCCTGCCTGCGATACCGCTTGCCGATAGAACCTCCCTGATCAAAAAATGCGCTAAAATATTTTCTCATATCTTTCACGACCTTTTCTGCAATTTCAGGAAGCCCATCTTTATTCACCAATGGAAAGACAGCACAGGTTATGGGTGCGATTTTCGGGCTCAATTTCAGCAAAACCCTTTTCTCTTCCCGTACTTCTTCTTCGGTGTAGGCATCCACAAGACAGGTGAGAAATGCACGGTCCACACCAGCTGAAGCTTCCACCACGGCAGGGATATAACGGTTGTTTGTTTTTGGATCGAAGTAATTTAGTTTCTTTTTGCTGTGTTCAATATGCTGATCCAGATCATAGGTTCCCCTGTCAGCGATACCCTCAAGTTCTGACCATCCAAAGGGGAATTCATATTCAATATCATTACAGGCGGATGAATAATGTGCCAGCTCATCATCCCCATGAGGCCTGAGCCTGAGCTTGTTTTTTGTAATTCCTAGTTGAACAAACCAATTTAGCCGTTCTTGGCTCCAGTATTTCAGCCATTCCGAGGTATCATCGGGATGAACAAAGAATTCCATTTCCATCTGTTCAAACTCACGGGTTCTAAATAAGAAATTTCCTGTGGTGATTTCATTTCTGAATGCTTTTCCTATTTGGGCGATGCCAAATGGAATTTTCTGTCTTGCTGTTGTTTGAACATTATTAAAATTTACAAAGATTCCTTGGGCAGTTTCTGGACGTAAAAAAGCAATATTTGCGTCATCCTCAACGGGGCCGATTGACGTTTTAAACATGAGATTAAATTGGCGGGGTTCAGTCCAATCCTTGTTTCCACATTTTTTACAGGGCTTATTGATATCTATGTGGTCAGCTCTGTACCGGCTTTTGCACTGTTTACAATCAACCATTGGATCATTAAAATTTGATATATGGCCACTGGCTTCCCAAACCTTTGGATGCATCAAGATGGATGAATCCATACCAACTACGTTAGCCCTAGCAGTGACAATATTTTGCCACCAGTCATCTTTAATTCGTTTTTTCATTTCTGTGCCCAATGGGCCATAGTCCCAGGTTGACCCTAGACCACCATAAATCTCAGAACTCTGAAAAATAAATCCTCTCCGTTTACACAGTGAGACGATATTTTCTATTGATTTTAGATCCATACTATAGAATTTATTTTTTAATCTTTTTTATAAATATAGATTCAGGTAATATTTCAAATTCAGGAACCGAAGCCAGAGATTTCATATAAAATAGGGAAATGTTATTTTTTCCGTTTCTTCTTTTTTCGTTTAGGCGCTAATCTCTTCTTGTTGATGAGTTCAACTGCATCCTCTAGCGTAAGTGATTCCTGAGAAAGAGTTCTGGGCATAGACGCATTGACCTTCCCATCTGTAATGTAGGGGCCGTAACGGCCGTCTTTCAAAGCCAGCTCTTCACCGGTTTCAGGGTGGTTTCCCAGAGTGGACAGTACAGTAGATTTCTTATTTCGGGAAGCCAGAGCTTCAACTGCTTCATCAAGGGTAACAGTCAGAGGAGTTGGTGGAGGTTTTAAGGGAGCTGTGAGTTTTCCACAGCGAATATATGGTCCATATCTTCCATAATCGGAAGTAACAGCATCTCCTGTTTCCGGATGTGTTCCAATGGTTTTGGGCAATCCGATTAATTGAATTGCAAATTCCAGGTCTACATTTTCAGGTTCCATACCTCTGGGTAGAGACTTTCGTTTTTTTGTTTCAGAGGATTCTATATAGGGACCATATTGCCCTTTTTTTAAGTATAATAATTCACCAGATTCCGGTTCTTTTCCCAATTCAACAGATAAAGATTCTATGGTTGTATTCAATATCTCCTGTACTTTTTTTTCTGTCAGATCTCCTAGGGCGCAATCGTGAGGGATGGAACGGCGGGTCTCTCCGGCATCCAAATAGGGACCAAATCTGCCTAACCGTGCAACAGGAGATTCACCATTCAATGAAGGAGTTTTCATGGAGCATGCTTCCCTGATTTCAATTTTTTCCTCAAGCATTTTTTCTAATCCCATTACATCATTACTTCCAAAATAAAAATCCTTCATAAAAGGTATGAGATTTAGTTCTCCACGTGAAATTTGGTCTAACCGATCTTCAAGGTTTGCAGTAAAATCTGTATTTACTAATGGCTCAAAATGATTTTCCAATAATTGAGTGACTGCCACCGCAACAAAAGAAGGGATCAATTTTTGTTTGACATAATTGACATAATCTCTGCTCTGTATATTGCCAATAATTGCAGCATAGGTAGAAGGTCTTCCTATTCCACGATTCACCATCTCCTTAATTAAAGATGGTTCGGAATATCGAGGTGGTGGTTTTGTTGTATGAGATTCAATATTTAGTTTTTCACAGGATAGCTCTTCTCCCTTTTCCATAGCAGGGAGCACTCCATCATCAATTTGTTTATCAGCCTGAGATTGGTTTTCCATATAAGCCAGGCGGTACCCGGGGAACTGTATAACTTTTCCTACCGCCCGAAAAACCGCTTTCTGATTTTGGATAAGGATAATTGTTCGTAGAATCTTCGCCGGTTTCATCTGGCAGGCTAAAGTGCGCATACGAATCAACTTGTACAAATTTGCTGCATCTTTTCCCAGTGAACGCTCCACTTCCTCTGCTGATTTAATTGTTTTACCTGCAGGACGAATTGCTTCATGAGCTTCCTGAGCATTTTTTACCTTTGATTTATAGTGATTTGGTTTTTCAGGAAGATATTTGTCTCCAAAACTGGATTTTATCATATTTCTTGCCGCTTGGATCGCTTCCGATGAAAGCTGCAGTGAATCTGTTCTCATATATGTAATAAATCCATTTTCATATAATTGCTGTGCATTTATCATTGTTCTTTTTGCAGAGAATCTCAATTTTTGCCCTGCTGCCTGCTGAAGAGTACTGGTTATAAAAGGTGGAGGAGGATTTGCATTTTGAGGTTTCTCTTCCTTGTCAATAACTGCCCATGATCCTGAAGATAATTCTTCGGTGAGTGCCTTAGCCTGCGATTCAGACAATACCATTACTTTATTATTTTTTAATGTTCCTGTTTCAGGATCAAAATCTTTTCCTGAAGCAAGTTTCATATCAGATAATGAAAATAAAACAACGGAAAATGATTCATCATTTTTTGTCAACATGTTGGCTTTTAGATCAAAATAAGTCACATCTTTGAACTTCATTCGTTGACGTTCCCTATCAACTAAGATTTTTATTGTAGCAGATTGAACTCTCCCTGCTGAGAGCGATTTTTTTAGATTAGAGAGTGTTGTCTGAATAGATCTTCGTAATAATTCTGAAATTTTATATCCTACAAGCCTGTCTATTATCCTGCGGGCTTTTTGCGCTTCCACCAGATCATAATCCAGTTCCCGAGGATGTTGCATTCCTTCCTCGATACCGGAGCGTGTGATTTCTGTAAACTGGACCCTTTCAATATTTGCATTTGGTACTTCCTCTGATAGATGAAAAGCAATGGCCTCACCCTCTCGGTCTGGATCGGTGGCCAGATATATTTTTTCAGCAGATTTTGCTTTTTGTTTTAAAGATTTTATAAAATCTTTTTTGTCAGGATGTACTACAAATTTTGTGGCAAAGTCATTCTCAACATCTACTGCTAATTCTTTTTCAGGTAAATCTTTAAAATGGCCAACACATGAAATGACGTCAAAATTATCTCCTAAAATATTGGAGATAGATTTTATTTTTGACGGAGATTCTACTATAATTAATGATTTTTTTGACATAACGACGGCGAATTTAATTTATTAAATGGAGAATAAAATATATTTTCATTACATTTTTTATTTAATGATATTATTTTTGAAAAAATGAGAGGATGGAATCAATCTCAATTGTTTTCTGGTCACCTGTACCCATTTCTTTAATGGTTATTTTTTTGTTTTTTAATTCTTCTTCACCTAAGATTGCGGTATACTTCGCGCGCATTTTATTGGCTTCTCTCAGTTGAGATTTCATACTGCGTCGGAGAGAATCCATTTCTACTCGAAATCCAGATTGACGTAATTGATTGGCAACAATCATTCCTGTCTTAATTGAATCCCGGAGCATTGTGATAACATATATATCACACTCAAAATTTTCCGATTGAGGTGTTTTTTCGTTCAAGGCAATCATGATACGTTCAACACCAGCTGCAAACCCGATTGCGGGGGTTGGTTTTCCACCCAATAACTCTACTAGATTATCATATCTTCCGCCGCCACAAAGAGCATCCTGTCCTCCAAGGACCTCTGATGTTATTTCAAATGTTGTTCGACAATAGTAATCAAGGCCCCGCACTAAATGATTGTCTCGGGTATAAGGGATGTTCAATCCATCCAGTAAATCCATGACCTCAATAAAATGGGTTTTATCATCTTCAGAGAGAAAATCATAAATGACCGGTGCATCTTTCAGGATCTCTATTTCATGTGAGATTTTTGTATCCAGAATTCGCACGGGATTAGCACTAAGTCGTTTTTGACTGAGTTCAGATAATTGGTTTTTAAAAGGATTTAGAAATTCAATTAAAGCATCACAATAATTTTTTCTGGATTTTTTGGAACCGATACTGTTTAATTTTAATGTTAATTCTGATAAACCAAGCCCTGATAAAAATAAATATGCTGAAGCAACAACTTCTGCATCACATTCCGGATAGGGTGAACCTATAGCTTCAATCCCAAATTGATGAAATTGACGCTGGCGTCCTTTTTGGGGTCTCTCCCTTCGGAATAGTGAGTCAAAATAATATAATTTTGTGAGTGGTGATTCCCCAACTAAATTGTTCTGAATGTATGCACGGACCACTGGAGCAGTGAGCTCAGGTTTTAGCGTCAGTGATTTTCCGTTTCGGTCTTCCCATGTGTACATTTCTTTGGTGACGATATCAGTGCCTTCGCCCACACCACGTTCAAATAATTCTGTCTTTTCAAATGCAGGAGTTCTGATCTCACGGTATCCATATGCTTGAATAAAATTCCTGAATGATGATTCTAAATCCTGCCATTTTTTGGATTGATCTGGAAGGATATCTTTTGTTCCTTTTATTGCTCGTATGATGTTTTTCTCCATGGTTTAGTTTCCAGATATCTCTTCAATAATTTTGTTTGTTTTTTCTTGGAACTCTTCCGGCACAAACACAAATACCCTTGAGCCGATCATATTTCCCGTTTGAATACCAAGAGCGGATGTAAGAAAATCAGCTTTTAAATAATGGGGAATTTTATTTTGAGAGAGGACATCTGCAATCATATCTGCAAAAATATTTCCTGAAACAGGTCCTAATTTTACCCAGGATATTTCCTTTAATGGTTTATCAATAGGTAAATTAAAAACTAAGCTAACACCGCAATCTACACAAATTTCAATTCCGTCTTGATACTCCGATTTACATTCCGGACATATCATTTAAAAAGCCCTGCGTCCATATAGTCCACTTTTTTGTTCAATTTTTATGTCTCTCAACGTGGGAGATTTTACGTTGATTTTTAAATATACTCCCTGTCCAAAACCTGAGGGGGTCCAGTTCAATGATAATTCCCAGCAATGTAAATCCCGATAGACCGAAAAACTCTGACTAACCAGTTCCCTTTCAAGAACGTCAAATCGTGCTGAATATTTAACCTTCCAGTTTGGGGTGACCTGAATATCTGTGTTGGTATTGATCCAGAAGGTTTCTTTTTCCTTATCAGGATTTGATTTGTTAAGCGAATAGCTAAGATTTAGTGATGTGGACCAGAGTTCTCCTGTATTGTTTGATTTAAATACAGATTCCTTTTTATCTTGAAACAGGCCAAGGTCCAAATCATCCATATCAAGGGTGTCTGTTTCAGTCTCTTCATCTCGTTGTTTCTCGGGATTCAAATAATTACCAGAGAATCGAAATCCGGTAGAAATACGGGCATTAATTAGTCGAGGCAATCTATTAAGCTCATTGATACGTTTGTAATAATCATCTTGCCATCTCAATTGATAAAAATCATGAGTCATAGACAGATCAAGATTCAATTTTTTCCCGAGTTTTGTTCTAACTGACGAACGGAGATTCGCCAGGTTCATAGAATCTGCTACGAAATTATAGTTTGTGGATATATTCCAGCTGAACAGATCAATTTTCTTTTCTTCTTCATCTTCACCCACTTTTGCCTGGAACACATTGTTCAGAGAGAGGCTCATACTTTGTGATTTTGATTTTGGAGTGCTTCCAGCACGGGTACCTTTAAAGCGGTCATGAAGAAGAATATCCCCAGAGGAATCCTGAAATGTTTCAAAATAACCAAAATCGTAACCAAATAGAGGTTCTGAAAAATCAGGGGTGTAAGAATAACCGATGGAAGGAGAAGCTACATGACGTACTCCTCTCAAGATACCTAATTTAATTGGGAACATACCATAAAATTGAGTTCTAAAACTTACTCGAAATGATCCTGTAGTTCGTGTCTCAAATCCCTGCTTTTCTGTTGTGACAAGTGAATTTGATGCTGTATCCAATGTGGCATTGAATGTTTTGTTTACCCAAACATGTTTTAAAGATAGACTTGGGTTTACGGAAATATATTTGAATATTTTTTGTGGAGCGCTCAATCCAAAATTATGTGTGGCGACAGGATCAGATTCAGATTTAACGTACCCTTCATTTCCATCCATTATCCATTGAAATATAGTTGTATCTGGGACAGAGTCAGATTCAAAATATGTCTGCATCTTATTATTGAAACTGGAAGAATAGCTCCAGGAAATATTATTGTACCATCTTTTCAGAGTTGACTTCTCCAGAAATAATTGACTTTGACCATGTCTAAAAGACAGAGATGGTAAGGTATTATTGGTGATATTTAATTTTTGTCCTGCTTTGTACGGCTCCTGATAAAAAACTGAGGAGGAGTCGATTTTTTCATCTGCCATCAGGTCTCTTGTTGAAGACAGGTTCATACTTAGGGAATTTTTCCATTTTTTCCATTGTTTGCTGTAGGTGGCATTGGACACAGCCTGTTGTTTTAATCGGATGGTCGGATCAAGACCTGTATTTCGGTTATACTCGCCATTGCTATAGTATTTAGCATTTACATTTAATCTTTGATCATTTCTCAAAGTTTGTGAGTGCCTCCAGTCTAATACAAAACTGGTCCTGTTATCATCACTGATTTGGGTTATATCTTTTTGCGATGAAAGAAAGTAGAGCGTTTCCAATTTCAAATTCCCGCTATAAGAATACCTTCTATTATAACGGTTGTACAGTTTGAACGTGAGTCCCTGGCGATCGGCAAAACTCAATAGTGCTTTGCTGTCCCAATATGGATTGGGTGCCCAGTAATAACCTAATCCGTCAAGAAATTGTCCCCGTGTTGTGGACTCACCATAAGTTGGCATGATCCAACCGGAGTGCCTGCCTCCATGTTGATGGGGAAAAATTGCAAAAGGAATTCCAAAGATGGGGATCCCTCCTACATAGAGGATCAATGGACGGGCAACTACTTTATCCTGATTGATCATTTTCATCTTATCACTGGCAAAGTGAAAATGAGGAATAACTAAATCACAGGTTGTATAAATGCTTTCCCGGATATAATAAGTTCCCTCCTCTTGGTTTCGTATTTCTTCTCCATAATAATAACCGTCGTCCATTTTGGTATCTCCCATAGTGATTCGACCTTTTTTGCTTTTTAGATTATATAAGATTTCATCACCTCTCATGGGTTCTCTGCCCTTTTCTTCTACAGTGGGTTTAATGGGAATGTCGGTTGTGTCATCAGGGAGGGTTGGCAGGGCATTTAATACATTTGATTTCATATTTAATTTCATATAACCTGCCGTCAATTTTGTACTTTCATGTGTTATGGATGCATTTTTTTTCAGGTGGGTCAGCTCTTCTCCTGGGAGATATTGGATATTATTGGAAGAATAAATGATAGATGATTCAGTGTTCGCATTAGTCGAATCAGGAATGAATGTTCCTTGGGCTCCACCGGAAATCAAGATTTCTTCCATGTCTTCTTTGTCAAACAACATAGTGATTGTATCACCAGAGGCTTCATTTATTCCTTTATAAATTGAATCCTCAAAAACATGATAGACTGACATTGCCATTCCTGCTAAACGGAGGGAATCCAATTCACCATCTATGAAAAATCCATTTAATGTTTTTCCCTGTAGATCGTTAATTGTTTTTACAGAATCTCTTTGAGTCAGGCTGTCACCTACAGTTTTTCGCCATCCAAACTGAGGTGATACCATATGTGCTTTTTCAGGTATGAGAAGGGTTTTCAGTTGTTCATTTTCATAATAAAGGGAAATTTTAGTTCCACTGAGATTCCTGTCGCCATCATCAATTTCAGGATTTATCTTTAACACTGTTTCCCCCAAATCCCTATTGTATATTGCATGCCCGCAGGTTGCAATTCGTGTCCCTTCCTCTATGATAACATTGCCAAGTGCCTCATAGGATACAGCATCTGATTCAGGTTTTTTGTGGTAATGTAGTGCATCAGCATTAATAGTTTGTTTCTGCTGAATCAGTGTGGCATTTCCATTGGCATAGCCGCTGTCTATTTCGGTCAAATAAATAACAGAATCAGCTGTAAGGTTGTAATCGTTGTCCCATATGTGGACGTTATTGAAATTTTTTAATATATCTTCTTGAGAATAAAACAATAGTGAATCACAGGTAAGATGCAGATCGTTTTTAACTACATTTGTGCTTCCTGTCAAAGTAGCCATTCCGGTTTTTTCATTAAATATAGCTTTCTTACATGATAACTCCATTTCGCCTTTTTTGAAAAGCACGTCACCCTTGAGCTCCTGAACAGAGCCCCCCTCTACCGGTCTGTTTTCAAGAATATCAGCGTGAATTAATCTCAATCTGTCATCTGAAAAAAGCAGTGCGGGCAGCGCAATCACTATAAATTTATTAATATATTTAGTGAGGAAAATCTGAAAATTATTTGTTTTCATATCGTTCCGGCCAACATTTTTTCAGACGTTTTAAAATGAAAGATTCATATCCCCTAGTGCTAGGACGATAAAACTCAGGGTCTATTCCTTTTGGCAAATAATCCTCACTGATAAAATTCTCTGTGTAAGAGTGAGGATATTTATAATCTTTTCCGTGATTCATTTTTTTCATCAGGTCAGTTGGGGCATTCCGCAGGTGGATTGGGACATCAGGGAGATTTTTTTCTCTTGCTTGTTTTTGAGCTTTTAATATGGATTTGTAGGATGCATTTGATTTTTCAGCTCCGGCAAGATAGGTTGTAACTTGAGCAAGAATGATAGCAGCTTCAGGCATCCCTATCATATGAACAGCTTGAAAACCAGAAACAGAAAGAGGTAATCCTTTGGGATCCGCATTCCCGACATCTTCTGACGCAAGAATCACCAGCCTTCGTGCAATGAATTCCGGTTTTTCTCCTCCTTCCAGCATGACAGCTAGCCAATAGACAGCAGCATCTGGATCACTACCCCGGACGGATTTTATAAAAGCACTGACGATATCATAATGGTAATCTCCGGTTTTATCATATAGTTGGACCTGGGTCTGTAGCGCCTCTGTTAATACTGACCTGCTAATTTTACCTTCACCCTTCATCAATTTACAGGAAATATCGACAGTGTTTAACATCTTTCGGGCATCACCTCCGGACGCTTGGATCAGTATTTTTTTATATTTTACGGGAAATATCAAGTTCCCATTGCCTAAAAGAATATCATTTTCAAAAGCGTGGGATAAGATAGCTCCCAGATTGTTATCACTCAGCGGTTTTAAAACCAAAACCTTACACCGAGATAATAGTGGATTGATGACCTCAAATGAGGGATTCTCTGTTGTCGCTCCAAACATCACAAGAGTGCCATCTTCCACTGCATGGAGAAGAGCATCCTGTTGCGATTTGCTAAATCGATGAATTTCATCTATGAACAGAACAGTTTTCCTGCCTATGGAGTTATTGGATTCAGATTTTTTAATGATTTCTCTGAGGTCTTTTACACCACTGGAGACAGCCGATAGTTCATAAAGTTCTGCATCTGTATGACGGATGATTAATCGAGCTAAGGTGGTTTTCCCTGTTCCCGGTGGGCCCCAGAAAATAAGTGAGAATAATTGTTTACCCTCACAGAGCAATGAGATAATCTTTTGTTTCCCTGTGAGGTGATCTTGCCCAATAAATTTATCTAAAGACTGAGGACGTACCCTTTCAGCTAAGGGAGGCAGTTGAGGGCTGAATAAGGTTTCATTATGTTTCACGTCTGGTAATAATTTATTTTTGATTTGGCTGAAATGAAAGCAATGATAAGATAAAAATATCTCACTTGATTACAGGTTTGTTGTATAATTTTCGTGCACAATGGTTCCAAAAAATGATTGAAGTACAACATCTTACCAAAGAATTTACCCTGAACAGGAAACAGAGAAAAGAGTCAGGGAATTATCATCACCGGAAAGTGACAGCTGTAAATAATGTTAGTTTTAAATGTGTGCCAGGGAAAATATTTGGACTCATCGGTCCAAATGGAGCAGGGAAAACTACCATATTGAGGATGATTGCAACAATGCTACGACCTACATCCGGAACCATCTATGTTCAAAATGAGGATTGTACAAAACATCCTGAAAAAATCCGAGAGAATCTGGGATTTTTATCAAATAATACCGGGCTCTATGACAGATTAACTGCAGAAGAGATGATAAGGTATTATGCAGATTTATATGGGATTTCACCATCAAGATATTTCAAGAGAAGAAAGGAACTATATTCTCTTTTAAATATGAATGATTTTGCAAATCGCAGAATCGCAAATCTTAGTTCAGGGATGAAGCAGAAAGTATCCATCGCTAGAACCATCATCCATGACCCATCTGTTGTAGTTTTTGATGAACCTACAACCGGGCTGGATGTTTTGTCATCCCGTGCCATTGTAAAACTAATTTTGAGGTGTAGGGAAGAGGGTAAAACCGTCATTTTTTCATCTCATCGAATGGCAGAAGTGGAAAACTTATGTGACGATATTGCAATTCTGCATAAAGGGGAAATATTTTTTAATGATACTTTTGAGTCTTTCAAAGGACAAATGAAATCTTCCACCCTGGAGGAAGATTTCATTCGATTGACGGTGGGGTCTTCATGAAAAAAATTGGAATTATCTTTCGGAAAGAATTGAAAGACACATTGAGAGATAGGCGGACACTTTTTTTCATGATTGTGTTTCCTATTCTCATCATTCCACTCATTATCGGCGGAATTCCTAAAATTATGGTCAGTATGATGGAAAAGAAAATGACGGAAAGAATAACCATTGCAATCATCGGTGAAGAAAACAGCCCAGAATTGATGGATATGTTTGGGATGGCAGATTCTATTAATGTGACTTTCAATGTAGAGATAGATTCAATTGAACAATCAATAAGGAAGAAAGACATAGATGGAGCACTCATTATCCCAGATAGGTTCAGTGAAATGGTTAATTCAATGGAGACTGCCCAAATTACTATGGTGTATATTTCTTCGGATGATTTGGAAGCCACAAAAAAACGCATGGAATCAGTGATAAATAAATATAGAGAATCAAAAATAGATCAAAGACTTGATAGGCTTAAGCTTCATTCCAAAACACTCGAACCTGTAAAAATCAACCATAGGAATATTGCCTCTGAAAAAGAAATGATTGGGAAATTAGCTGGAGGGTGGCTTCCTTACATGTTTATTCTATATTGTTTTATGGGAGCCATGTATCCTGCATTGGATTTAGGAGCAGGTGAAAAGGAGAGAGGTACGATTGAAACTTTGCTTACATCTCCTGCTGGGAGGATGGAAATATTACTGGGGAAACTTGGTGTTATTTCCCTTTCAGGTTTTTTGTCAGCAATATCGGGAATCATTGGGTTGTTTGTGGGTTTACAGTTTATGACAGAATTACCTATAGAAATTATCACAACAATGAAGAGTATTATTGAGATCAAAACCATCGCATTGATTTTATCACTGATTGTTCCTGTATCTATTTTCTTTTCTGCAGTACTCCTATCTATTTCCTTTTACGCAAAATCTTTTAAGGAAGCCCAGAGTCTTGTTACTCCTATTAATATCCTGATCCTTTTTCCGGCACTCATTGGATTAATCCCCGGTGTTGAGTTGACCTGGAAAACTGCGTTGATACCCATCGTGAATATATCCCTCGTTACGAAGGAAATTATTGCAGAAACAGTTTCTAGTGCTTTACTTTTAGAGGTGTATGGATCTATGATTATTCTAGCTGTTGTTGGCCTATTTTTTACTCGATGGTGGTTTAACCGGGAGGAGGTCATTTTTAGAGGATGAAAATTATATTTCAGAGCGTACAAGCAACCTATAACTTACATCGCGGGTTTATGTGGTTATTACTTTTCTGCATCTCTCTCATATTTTCTCAACCCGATTCCCTCCTGCAGGGGTACACACTCTTTTCTCCCGGTGGCCCGACTCAAAATCCTGGTGATCCTTTTTATACATTTTTATTGAATACCGAAGGAGAAACAGAGCATATATGGGAGAACGAATGCGGTCCTGCCAGTATGCCCTATTTATTCCCTGACAGTTCCATTTTACGCCCATGTCGAGTTTCGGAACCTACTATGATTAATGGGGGAGTGGGCGGCAGACTACAACATATAACCTGGGATGGTACTGTCCTGTGGGATTTTGTTCTTTCAAATGAAGCCTATCAGCATCATCATGATATCCAGCCGTTGCCGAATGGGAATGTCCTTCTCATTGCGTGGGAGAAAAAAACAGCGGAAGAAGCATATGCTATGGGCAGACTGGAAATCAATAACCCATTAAACGAATTTTGGGCGGATGCTATTTTTGAGGTGCAGCCGGATGGACTCAATGGAGGAATTGTTGTTTGGGAGTGGCACGTGTGGGACCATCTCATTCAGGATACGGGTACGGAATTGCCAAATTACGGTGTTATTGCAGAACATCCAGAATTGATAAATATAAACTATACAACTGTTGGTTCAGATGGTGGTGGAGGTCAACCTCATGGAGATTGGATGCACCTGAATTCGGTTGACTATAATGAAGAATTGGATCAAATCATCTTTTCGTCTCCCCGAATGAATGAGTTTTATATTATTGATCATAGCACGACGACAGAAGAAGCAGCGGACCATACCGGAGGGAATAGTGGAAAAGGAGGAGATTTTTTGTACAGATGGGGAAATTCTAGGGTGTACAACAGGGGAACACAGGAAGATCAGCAAATATTTGTTATTCATGGAGTAAACTGGGTTCGTCAGGGGCTTCCTGGATATGGAAATATCCTCTACTATGTGAATGGGAATAACAGTTTTCAAGGGCAATTTTCTTCAGTAGAAGAGTTGAGTCCTCCTTTAAATAATGAAGGATTATATGATATTATCCCGGGCCAGGCTTTCGGTCCGGAATCCCCAGTTTGGATTTTTGATGACAACCAGGGATTCCATTCACAGATGCAGTCTGGAGTTTTTCGTCTTCAAAACGGAAATACACTGGTGACCGTTGCTCAGCACAGGCGAATATTTGAGGTGACCTTAGATGGAGATATTTTGTGGGACTATACACATCCGGGGACAGAAGGGATCATACCGAGAGCCCAAAAATATGGAGCCGACTATCTTTCTGGATCTGTATCATTAAATATAGCCTATTTTGGAGGATGGAATCTGGTGGGGCTGCCCCTGAATATATCTGCCCCTACACAAAACACAGTTTTTCCGGGATCTGTAGAAGAAACATTATTTGGATATGATGGAACCTATTATTCAGCCGTTTCATTAAATTCCGGTTCTGGTTATTGGCTCATGTTTGATGAGGAAATAAACATTCAAATAACAGGAACATCAATGAACTCAATCGAAATACAATTGTTTGAGGGATGGAATTTGATTACCGGAATTTCTACCACTGCTCACCTGGAAAATATTGTTGACCCAGAAAACCTCATTATTTCCGGAACAGTTTATGGTTTTCAGGAAAGCTATAATCAGATAGAGACCCTCTATCCCGGGAAAGGATATTGGTTAAAGAGTGTTGGGGATGGAGTGATAATAATTGAGTAATAAGAGTTTGTAAATAAATAATTCTATGAATAAACGTACCTAATCTTAATTTATGTATTTTATGTCAATGCTATATATTGGGCACATAAATCCTAATTAATTATTGCCACCGTAGCTCAGTTGGTAGAGCAGTTCATTCGTAATGAACGGGTCGGAGGTTCAAGTCCTCTCGGTGGCTCAAAAGGAGGGATAGTTTTTGGAACTAATTATAGATTATTTTTCTGATCAGCCTGTTTATTTAATAGTTGCTGTCATTCTTGCGATTGCTATTTTGTTCAGTTTCATTAAAAAGCTGGTCAAGCTTGCGATTGTAGTGGCGGCTGTGTTTGTTCTATATATAGCTTACCTGACGTGGACAGGAAAGGACGTTCCTGTTTCCTATGAAGATGTGTCTTCTAAAGTTAAGGGAAAAGTGGAAGAAGGGCTTCAAGCGGGGAAAAAAGTTGGACAGGAACTGATAGAAAAAAGTAAAGAGAAAATATTAGAAGAAGCAGAGAAAAAACTGGATAAGATTACATCCGATTAATTCATTTTATCCATGTCATGACGGCCACATATGAGTCTGTCATTTCCGAAAATATATCAAATAATGCGATCCCAAACACCAAAACAACAGCGAAAATGATAAGTACGATTACGGACATCACAATAAACATGACACCGTTCAAAAACATATATTTTCGTACGTTATCGAACGCTTGTATTATAGTTTCTTCTTCCGGTTCCTGAAGACAGTATTTGAGGTACGCTGATGCATTTGTGAGGCGTGTTCCCAGAAGAATGAAAAAGACTCCCATAATGACGGTTGGGATCAATAGGAGAAAAACTGACAGACAATACAAAATGCCCAATACAATGTGAAAAATACCAACGATTCTACTCCACTTCGCCAGTCCTGACAAAATACCAATATTTTTCAAGGAGAGCGGGATTTCAATCTTACGCTGGTCTGTTTGTGTATTTGAAGATAGCTCCATCGTTTAGTTCTGTTTTTATTGGGGTTTTAAATAGAGAATAACTAACATAATGATTAGGATTACAATTGCCAAAAGGCGAAACGTGTTCCTTGAAATTACCTTACTATAATCTGATTCTGAACTAGTATTTGAGTCTTCGATCCCATACTTTTTATGATTATATGCCATGAGTTTCATACTGAATAATAAAAGTCCGAACCCAAAAAGTAGTAAACCAATAAACAAAAGAGTATTCATATAGAAAATTACCGTAGATTTACCTTATAATCAAAAGTCGGAGACAAGCATGTTTGAAGCAGATTTATTAAAGGATAAAAACATCATCATTACCGGTGGGGGTACAGGTCTCGGTAAATCCATGGGAATGAGGTTTGGTGAGCTAGGTGCCAAGATTGTCATAACCAGCCGAAAACAGGATGTGCTGGATGAAACTGCCAGGGAGATGGAATCTGTGGGGATTTCTGTCCTACCGATAGCAGGTGATGTTAGAAATCCGGAGGAGGTTGACCGTGTTGTTCAAAAGGCAAAAGAGTCTTTTGGTCCAATTGATGGGCTGGTGAACAATGCGGCAGGTAATTTTATTTCACCAACAGAAAATTTAACTCCTGGTGGGTTTAAGGCAGTGACAGATATTGTGCTGGGAGGAACATTTAATTTTACTCTGTCTACAGGAAAAGAAATGATACAATCGGAAAGTGGCTGTATTTTGAATATTGTAACAACCTATGCATGGACAGGAAGTGGATATGTTGTTCCTTCCGCGGCTGCGAAAGGTGGTGTTTTGGCAATGACCCGTTCCCTGGGCTCTGAGTGGGGGAAGTATGGTATCCGAACCAATGCAATTGCACCGGGGCCATTCCCAACAAAAGGTGCATGGGGACGATTAGTCCCACCCGGACTTGGTATTGAAAAAAAGATGAAAAATCGTATTCCGTTAAAGAGATTTGGAGAACACATTGAATTAGCAAATCTGGCTTCGTTTATCATGAGTGACTATGCTGGCTATATTAATGGAGAGGTTATCACCATTGATGGGGGTGAATGGGTGAAAGGTGCCGGTCAATTTAATGATCTGGACAGACTACCGAAAATGGTGTGGAAGACAATGAAAATGATGAGAAAGAAAAAGAAATAATTTATTGGTCAGTATCTGGGGACACTCAGATAATTTATATTCCCAATCCCACAAGAATGCTGGTGAGTACTCCACCAAAAAGTAAATAAAATATAATTAGGATTGGTATTGCAATAGCAAAAAAACCGAAGGGACTCATTTGAACTGCAGGTGCAAACGGTTGTGATTTTCGATATTCATTATATTTTCTCAGGCCTATCTTTATCATCACAAGCGAGAGTAAAGAGGAGAGAATACATAATATGAGTATAGAGATTTGATCTGCAGCTGACAGTGAGTTTAGCCATCGGGAAAATCTCATTGCCCAATTTCACCGAGCAAAGCTGCTCCAAATACTCCTGCGGAATCACCTAGTTTATTTTTTGTGATGGATGTATCAATTACATCACTGAAAACATGGTCATACACGGCTTGTTTTCCATCCTCATAAAGAAAATCGATATTAGAAAGGCCTCCTCCTAATACAATGATATCCGGATCTAGGATGTTCACAATATTGGCAAGAGCCTGCCCAAAATAATTCAGAAATTCAATTTTCCATTTTGAAAATATATCCCTATAATAATCATTATTATATAGAGGGATAATATTTTCCATCCTTTTTCTCTCTCCGGTTAACTCCATCCATCTTTTTTCCAAAGCAGGGCCGCTAATATATGCCTCAACACACCCTTTGTTACTACAATAGCACTCCCTGCCGTTTTCCACAATGACATGGTGTCCCCATTCTCCTGCAATAAAATGCCTTCCACGATGGATCTTCTCGTTCAATATGATTCCTCCACCTACTCCTGTTCCCATTATGACACCAAAGACAACGTTGTTACCTTTTCCAGCACCTAAGACTGCTTCTGCCAGTGCAAAACAGTTGGCATCATTTTCTAATGACACCTCCTGGTCTAACCTATCTTCCAGGTGGTCTTTTAGTGGTTTTCCGATGAGACACTGGGTATTGCTATTTTTCATGACACCTGTTTCGGGGGAAATGGCTCCGGGAGTGCACACACCAATTGAGACATCTGAATTGCTCTTAGTTCTTATGGACTTAATGAGAGACACCATACGTTCAAGAATTGAATCATAACCATCTTCCCGTAAAGTTGGAATTCTTTTTCGTGAAATCTCTTTTCCATGTATATCAAGGAGGATACCCTCAATTTTTGTTCCTCCCAGATCAATACCAATGTGATTCATTTTGTGTCTCTCAGTATATATTTCAATTCAGATAATATCATAGCTGTAGCACCCCAAACCTTTCCCTCTGGGAATTGAAAATATGGAGCGTTATAAATCGTACCGTTATACTGTCTTTTTTCTGTGTGATAAATGGAGCTGTCTTGTAAAGAACTAAGGTCGAGCGAAAAAACCTTCTCTACCTCAGCCGGGTCTGGTTTCACTGTAGGAATGAAATCACACCAGGCAATGAAAGGGTGAACGTGGTATCCGGAAATGGGTATGGAAAATGGAGTCAGTTTTCCGATAATTGCATCTGACACCAGCTGAACTCCTAATTCTTCAGTGGTTTCCCTGAGCGCAGTGTCCTGAATGAATTCTCCAGTTTCCTTTGCACCACCAGGAAGAGAAATTTGACTTTTGTGGTGTTCCACATTGTCGGTTCTTTTCGTTAAGAAGAAATGAAGGGATCTATCTTTTGGAAATAACACAATCAGCACTGCGGCCGGTTTTAATATAGATTTTTTATTTGAGGGGGTAAGTGCACCATTGGTGTTCATTTTTTTTTGTGATGGATGAGAGCCATGACCTGGAAGAGGATTGGCTAAACTTTTTGTCACCTGATTAATTAAGTGAGAATATGTCATAACAAAGGTTTGAAAATTAAAGATAATTACTGTAATCTATTGCTGGAAAAAGAAAGAAATGAATGAAATGTGAACATATAATATGGGATTGGAATGGGACCCTATTGGATGATGTGTGGTTATCTGTACAATCCATTAATACAGTTTTATCTAAATATAACTTAGCTCATATAACAAAATCAGGCTATCTAGATATATTTACCTTTCCTGTTATTAAATATTATAAATTATTGGGATTTGATTTTAAAACTGACCCATTTGAAAAAGTGGGCACAGAGTTTATTAATGAATACACGGATAATCAGTATTCCCCCAAACTTCATAAGGATACGATAAAAGTTCTAAAAGAAATAAACTATTTAGAGGTAAGCCAGTCTCTCGTATCTGCTGCAACACAGAAAATGCTGGATAAGTTACTACATCACCATAGACTTGAAAATTATTTTGATACAATTGTTGGTCAGAACAATCATTATGCCTACGGAAAAGAAGATACAGTAAATAAATGGCTGGGTGCCAGAGATTTGGATCCATCACACGTATTGTTTATAGGGGATACCATTCATGATCATGAGGTAGCAATAAATTCAGGAATGAAAAGCATATTGATCTCTCATGGACACACAAGCCGGGAGAGACTTTTAGAAACAGGAGCCATTGTTTTACCGAACCTGCGTTCCTTCTTGGGATGGTTTAAAGATAGCACACAGTAAATCAGCGATATTTTCCTTTTTGTAGAATAAAATTTCGATTAAGGGATAAAATTCCCTCTCAGGTATTTTTGTAAGGATAATAATATATACCCCTATAATTATATTATAATTTCAGGGGGATATTTAATATCAAACTCAACTGATAAATAATATATTGCCGATTTATGAATATACACTAAATTGTCCCCATGAAATATTATATATAACCAAGGGATAACTATTCCAAATTAATTATAAATGAATAGACAGGAAACTGTACAGAAAATCTTTGACCGTCAAAAGTGGGTTGGAAACTCTTCAATATCAAGAAATGATATTGCACTCATATTAGAGGAGTTAAACAGAAAATCAGTACATCTCTTGAAGAGAAAGGATATGCTGGTAAGGCAAAAAACAAAAGTGGACAATGATTTAAAAAAAACTGAAGATGAAATTAAACGTACAACAGCCCGTTTGAAGAATATAATTCATGATGATAAACATGTATCCATCTCAATGAAAAAACAAAAATCAAAACGATATATAAAAGGTAGATTTTGGTGGGAAGGCAAACAAAGGGATGTTCAAATCGGATCTGAAAAGACAATTTTATCCCTATTAAATAATCTTAAGAAATACAAGGTTATCAAGGGATTAAAAATTAATAATGGCAAAAAAATGAATTGGCAATTCATCCAGGAAGATAAAAAATTAAATGAAGCGGTTCAAACAATAGGAAAAATCAAAGCTACCGGCTATATTTTAAAGAAAGTAAACGGTGAAGATATACTTTATAAGCAATCCTCTTTGGTTGAGGATAATAAAAACAACAAAAAAAAGATAGCTATAAATCCCCTCCCAATTATCGAAACAAATAAAAATATAAATATGGATTGGTATGCAGAATGGAAAGATGAAAATTTCTAATGAATAATATGAATATATCCTTCCAGGCTTCGGAGACACAACCGGTTCAATTAACCGAACTTGAAATAAAATATCTACGTCAAACAATTAATGTATTGAGAGACGAGCTAGAAAAATCAAAGATCAATGAAGAGGATAAGGTCCAGTTTGTCAAGAAAACTTACAATGATGAGATAAATCAACTTAAGGAAACCGTAAACAATTTAAGAAACACACTGGAGCAGGTCCGGATCGGAGAGGAGGAGCGTGTCCAGCAGTCGGTGAGCAAGGTAAACGATGAGAACCGACAGTTAAAGAGCACGGTAGATGCACTGCGCAATGAGATGGAGAGGACAAAGGTAGC
>Ga0187827_10002304_pt1 | contig 26316 bp, 23 predicted proteins | sample ETNtaG_39_FD_167969 | JGI IMG/M metagenome (GOLD analysis project Ga0187827, IMG submission 167969) | Marine microbial and viral communities from oxygen minimum zone, Eastern Pacific Ocean - ETNP2014_SV_150_PacBio MetaG (Illumina Assembly) | ecosystem: Environmental > Aquatic > Marine > Hypoxic... | reverse complement strand
GATAAGGTTTGCTTAATAATCGCTAGTACAAAACAAACAAGAAACATCAGATGGTCTATCGATGTAGACCCGATTGACCTAACATAACAAAAGGAGTTATGTAAAATACAGTGACCACTTGTTATATTGTTTTGAAAAAAGAAATTAAAAATCTAGTCCACGAATCCATCCAGTCTTCTAAAATACTGAAAACAGCAGAATTGAGCGTGGTTAAGGTTGAAATAACCCGAACAAAAAGCCCCAAATATGGTGAATATTCATGCAATATCGCTTTGCAGCTGGCAAAAATGCTAGATCTGGACCCATTAAACATTGCTGATGAAATTGTAAAAAACATAGAGAAAACAGAAGGCATAAAAAAAACTAAGGTAGCGCCTCCAGGATTTATTAATTTTTATCTTAGCGAAAGCAAAAAAAATGAAGTAATACGAACTATTTTAGAACACAAAGGAGGCTTCGGCACTGCAAGAAATACAAACACAAAAATTCTTCTGGAATTTGTTTCTTCCAATCCCACAGGACCTCTACATATTGGACACGGAAGACATGCGGCTTATGGAGATTCGCTGGCAAGCCTTCTTAGAAAGGCCGGCAATAATGTACGAACAGAATATTACGTAAATGATGCCGGCAGGCAAATTGATATTCTGGTTATAAGCGTTTTGATTCAACTGCTTAATAATAAAGGTGCCTCACTAAAACAACCAAAAATTTCATATCAAGGGGCATATATGGAGGATATTGCCCAACAAATATATGCATTATTTAAATCTAATATTCTGGCCTTACTTGACAACAGTGCTCTCAAAAACACCTATCCTGCTAAAACAAAAGATGAAGAAGTTGATCTCATAATTAATGATTTTAAAAAATGCTTAGGCAGCGATGTTTTTGCAGCATTATCTAGTGCTGTTACAGAAATTATTGTAACAAACATTAAAAATGACCTTGAAAACTTTGGTGTGGTTTTTGACAACTGGTTCTCTGAAAAAGAGATGATTAATCAAGGACAGATTAATCAATCTATCGGTGTGCTAAAAAACAAAAAATATGTTTATAAAGATGGTGGAGCTTTGTGGCTTGAAACCAGCAAATTTAACGACGATAAAGATCGCGTTGTCATCAGAGAAGATGGTAGCTCCACTTATTTTGCATCTGATGTCGCTTACCATTTAGACAAACGAAACCGTGGTTTTGATCTGTTGTTAAATATTTTAGGTTCAGATCATCACGGCTATGTGCCTAGATTAAAAGCTGGGCTTGAAGCAATGGATCATCCAGCAGAGAGCTTGGAGGTCATTTTGATACAGTTTGTTTCATTGTTTAGGGGGAGCAAAAAAATTCAAATGTCTACTCGCTCAGGTGATTTTATTCCACTTATGGAGCTATTAGATGAAGTTGGAAAAGATGCAGCAAGGTTTTTCTATGTTTCTCGATCAAATGATCAACATCTTAATTTCGACCTTGCTTTGGCAAAAGCAAAAAACAATGACAACCCTGTCTATTATATCCAGTATGCGCATGCTCGTATTCACAAAGTATTTCAAGAGCTCAACCACAATAATTTTAATTTTGATAAAAATTCTGGAATATCAAACCTGGGTTTATTATCCACAAATCACGAAACTGAAATCATCACCAAACTTGGAGATTATCCCAATGTTATTGCATTATCTGCGGATAATTATTCTGTTCACTCTTTGGCCAATTATTTACTTGAAGTTGCTCAGCTGTTTCACTCCTACTATAACGCACACCGATTTTTGGTGGCTGACAATGAGATTAGAAATGCTCGTCTAGCGTTAATTGCTGCCGTTGCAATTGTTATTAAAGATGGTTTGTCACTACTGGGGGTTTCTGCTCCAGAACAAATGTAGCTAGAACGTAGACCATTTTTAAAAAAATTACTGCTTTTTATTTTTATACTCTATACCTAGCGAGCTGAGTTTTCTGTATAAATTAGTTCTTTCCATGCCAACACGCCTTGCAAGCTCGGTAACTTTCCAACCAACGAGTTCTAGCTGTCTTAAAAGAAAAGCCTTTTCAAACTCTTTTTTAGCCTCTGTCATGGTCATAGACATAATATCGTTTTGAACCAGTAGGTCGCCACCTGGGCCTTGAAGAATTAATGTTTCTTCAACTTCCTCAATGTTTATGATTTCTTTATTTGATCTGATTAAAATTGTATGAACCATATTTTTTAATTGTTTTAAGTTCCCTGGCCATGCATATTTTGAAAGCATATTCATAGCTGCCAAACTAAACCTCCTTTGAGACAATCCTTCCACTGTTGTAAAATAATCCACAAAGATTTTGAGAAGACCAGGAACGTCTTGAAGATGCTGTCTTAAAGGGGGAAAATCTATAACGACAATGTCAGGAAAGGTTTGTTTTAGTGTTTTTTGGTCTTCTGAAATAGGTGCTTTGCTTTTGGTGCTAGGTATCTCTATAACATATATATTTCTTTGTTTGGGCAACCAGTTATTTAAAAAATTCTGGACATCAGTTTGGTTCTCTATACCTAAATTAACAAACCCTGAAAGATAAACTGTGCCTTCTTCTAAATGTTCTAAGGTTTTTCTCAGTTCATTGATTGCAGCAATACTATCTTGTTGTTCAGAAAATAATAAATGCAACGGGACGCTTACAAAATTATTTTTTTGATTGTATTGTTGCTGGTGTAGGTATTTTGCAAAAATCTCTTTTTCTGTTCCCACTTCTCCTCTTAAGCAAACTAGGTTGTTGTTATCTACAATGGAATCTAGGCTGGCAAAACAATCAGAATATGTGTTTGTTCGTGTCTTTAAAAAAGAGATGACCTCATCATCTAAAACTCTTTCACCATTGATATTTAAGGCTTTTTCAGCTGAAGTTAATAATTTTTCAATTGAGAGGGGTTTTTCTATAAAATCAAAAGCGCCCAATCTAGTGGTCTCAACAGCGGTTTTAATAGTTGCGTGCCCAGAAATCATTACTATCGGAGCTTTTAGTTTATCTGTTTTGGTCCATTTTTTTAGCAGATCGACCCCATCAGTTCCTGGCATCCAAATATCTAAATACACAAGGTCAACCTGATGGTTTGTAATAATGTGCTCTGCTCTTTTTGCGCTCTCTGCAGAAAGTGTTTTGTAGCCTTCTTCAGACAATATCTCTTCCATCAAATTCCTTATTTCAGGCTCATCATCGATGATTAAAATGGTTTTTTGTTGGTCGTTCATTAGTTAACTATTGGTTTTTCGTTCTCTTTTTATTGGTATTATAATTGTCAAACAAGCTCCTTGATCAGGATTGTTTTGTACCCTGACCCATCCATTATGTTCGTTGACTAATTTTCTCACTATTGCCAACCCTAAGCCTGTGCCTTTTGTTTTTTGGGTAAAATAAGGCTCAAAAGCGCTTCTTAAAGCTTTCTTATTAAATCCATGACCATTATCCATAACGTTGAGCTCAACAAATGCTCTGCCTTGCTTGGTTAATAGTTTGGTTGAAATGGTTATTTTTGGTTTTTTTACACCAACAACAGCATCAATAGCATTTGTGAGTAAATTGTTTAGCATTTGGAGAATACGTTTTACATCGCCCTCTATGAGCTTAACCTTATTGTCTAATACTAAACTAAAATACTCTGTATTTTTCTCCTCCTCAAACAAGCTCACTGCCTCGTTGAGCAACTGGTTTAAATCTAGATTTTCAAATTGTAGCTCCGGATCTTTAGCAAATTCACCAAAAGCGTTTGCCATATCACGCATTAGCTCAACTTGATTAATAATGGTATTTGTTGATTTAGATAAAAAATCCAAATCATCAGCCTTAAGCATTGATGCATAACGTTTACGAATCCTTTCAGTTGAAAGCTGTATTGGTGTTAATGGGTTTTTGATTTCATGTGCCATATGCCTTGCAACATCACTCCAGGCAGCCTCTTGCTGTGCTTTTAGAAAATCACTTATGTCCTCAAAAACTAGTAGCATAATAGCCCTTTTTGTTGAGCTCAATAATTCTCTATAACTACACATGATCTCTCTAGTGCTATCTGTTAAGTCGAGTGTAATTTTTTCTCTCCAGGATTTTTTATGTTCTATTTTAGATATAGCCTTAGAGATAAACTGACTAAATAAGTCATTAGTTTTGATAATGTTTTTTACATTGCAGTCGATGTACTGTTCCGCATCAACGTTCAAAATCATAGAAGCCGCTGGGTTAATTAAGGTAATATTTTGTTTTTCGTCCAAAACGATGACTCCAGCAGATAAGCCGGAAAGTATAGACTGAAGTGTGGTTTTTTCGTGTTCAATAATTTTTCTACTCTCACTGGCTTCTGTTTGAGCGCTTGCAAGTTTTTTGACCATCACATTAAAAGAATTCACCAAAATACCAATTTCATCCTTTCCAGCTCTTGGTAAATGAATGTCTAAATCACCTTCCGCAACCAACCTTGTTCCTTCTTCCAGTGACTCTATGGGTTCTACTAAATTCTTAGAAAATTCGATAGAGCCGTATACTGCAATCAACAATGCCAACAAAACAACCAAGGCTAGAGTAAAAATATAACTATACTGAAGAGGTATTTTAAGAAAGGTTAAGCGTCCGTATTTTGCGTAGGTTTGTTCAACTGATTCAGCCATCATGCTCAATGCTGGATCAACACTAAACATACTCTGGAGATATAATGGCATCTCGTTTGAAGAAAGCCCTAATATGGGCACCAACACCCGAACTAAATATGCCCCTTCAGCAGAAGCATCAAGACTTGTCCATGATTGTTTGCTGTCTGCTTGGATAATTTCTGCCTTGGTAGGAAGTCTAGAGTTTAAACCGCTCAATGTTTGAGTGCTTTGTCCTATAATTTGTAGCTCTCTTGTTAAGACCAACAGCTCTAAAGCCAAGGAACTCTCTCTAAGAGTATGAAGTTGTTGGTCTATCTCCTCAATACTTGTGAGCTGTAGTGACATATTTGTTGATTTTAATAATCCTTCCTGGATTTGCTCATCAAGCGCAGAGCGCCCTAACACAAGTGCATTTGTAAGTCCTGTTTCTACTTCTGCATCAAACCAAACATTAATTCCTTTATTCATAAAATTTGTTGCAAAGAAAAAAACTACTACGACTGGAATAATAGATAGCATCCCAAATACTAGGGTCATTTTTAAACGTAGTTTGGCGCCCAGTTTGCCTTTTTTGTAGTCGTTAACCAGTTGTTGGCCGCTTAATGCCACAAGAATAAACAACACAAAGAATGAGACTGTGTTGACCAATAAAATAGGTGTTTGCAGTCTATTAAATTCTTCCGGGTTGTCCGATGCAAACATAAGAGCAAATAAAGAAAAAGCACTTAATCCTAGCAGTAAAAAAATGATTTTTTTTGTTATTTTTTGCTTTATTTGAAAAGTGGCCATTGGGTCTGTTCTGTTTGAAAATCTAAATTATCGCGCCAAAAGGTTAGGGTTTTAATCCACTGTGGGACCCCTTGCGCTTTGATGCTAGCCGATAAAAAAACCTGATAGCTCTCATCAATATTAATCAACGAATCGTCCACCACAGGAAATTTATTAATTGTGCCCAGATTCCTCAGAGTTGTTTCAATTGTTGGGTAAGATCTCTCTCTTCCGGTGTTGGTATTTAAAGTAGTGTACCTCTGAGTAAACGCGTTGTACTTGATGGTGTAGTTTTGACTCAGTTGGCCAATTTCTTGATCAATCCGCCAAGGTTTAACATTGACAATAAGAAAATCGAGGTTGATATCAAAAACCAAACCAGAGTTTAAAGCTTGAAGGTAGGCTCTACTAAAAGAAAATTCTATACTGATATCAGAATAATAAACCCCTTCTATTAAAAAAGATTCGCCTTTTATTAACTTAACGGGCTGTGCGCAAACGATGCTTGTGTTAAATAGAAAGACCACAAACACTGCAACCATATATCTTTTGATTTTATTAATGTTGTTTTTCATATCGGGTTAAATAGTTTATTAGAAAACCATCTATTATTGCCAGTATGTGTTTATCGAGAACAAAGGATTGCTAGATTACTGGCCTAGAGTTTTTCCTTCACAAGCAAAGCCTTTACAAAAATCCAGTGCCGGCATTTTTTTTCTACCTTCTAGTTGAACGCTTATTAAGGAAATCATCCCATCGCCTGCAGTGACCAGTATTTCATTTGATTGAGTCTTGATGATAGAACCAGGCTTAGATATATCATTTATTTGCTTGCTTAGTTTGGCGTCCCAAATACGAAAGTTCTTTTGTTCTAACATAGAGTGCGCAATTGGCCAAGGGTTGAATGCTTTGATTTTTTTCAGAATCTCCGACGCTGGTCTTGTCCAATTAATAATTGCATCTTGTTTTGTAAGCTTTGGTGCATATGTTGCTTTTTGATGTTCTTGTTCATTAGGAAATGTATTTTTATTAATTATGTCCGCAATATTATTTGTAATTAACATTGCAGACATATTCGCCAGCCGATTTGATAAAGTCAGCGCATTTTCTTCTGGGTCTATAGATGTTTCTGCTACAGCAAAAATAGGGCCAGCATCCAGCTCAGAGGTCATTCTAATTAAACTAATTCCTGTTTTGGCATCTCCGTTTAAAATAGCCGACTGTATAGGGGACGCGCCTCGCCATAAAGGCAACAAAGAGGGGTGGACATTTATTGATTCGCAACGTGGAATATCTAGAATTTTTTGTGGGATTAAACCACCGTAAGCAATTGTTATTAAGAGATCGGGGGACAGTTTTTTAATTGTTTCAAAAACATTTTTTCCATCTAATGACTCAAAATCTAGTAGTCTCAGTCCCGCCTTTTCAGCAAATAGTTTAACTGGATTCTTGGTTTGCTTTAACCCCCTTCCGGCTGCCCTATCAGGCTGGGTCATAACGGCGACAATCTGGTAGTCTAAATTATTAAGCCTTTTAACTGTCGGCACAGAAAAGGCTGATGCTCCTGCAATAACAATTTTAATAGGGGCAGCTTTCATTCACTCAATCCCTCATTTATATTATTCTCGCATTGTTTTGCTTTTCTATTGCGGCTGCTTTTTTTTGTTTTTTTATTTTTTTTCTAATCCTTTGTAATTTTACATCAGCAATTTGATCGATAAAAAGCTTGCCCTCTAGATGGTCTATTTCGTGCTGGATACACACAGACAAAAGCCCATCAGCAGTAAAAGAGATTTTCTTTCCGCTTATGGATTGCGCGCTAAACAAGATACTTTCATAACGTTTGACGTCTGCTTTGATATCTGGAACAGAAAGACAACCCTCGTTGCTATCTACGCTCCCTTGATGTGAATCGATAATAGGATTAACAAAAACTAATGGCTCGTCCCTATTTTCAGAGATATCTAAAACAATGAGTCGAATTGGTTTGTTAACTTGCGGAGCCGCAAGACCAATCCCTTTCTCTTTATACATGGTAGCCAACATGTCTTTAGAAAATTGTATTAACTGGTCATCAAAATCATGGACAGGTTCTGATTTTTTTCTGAGTCTTTTATCTGGCTCTGTAATTACTTTTAGTGTCTTCATAAACAAAACATACCGCTGAAAATTAGTAAACGAGTGACATGATAGCACTTAGAAGTCTGGTTTTATCAGCTCTTGAGAATAATCGTTGGAAAAAAATAAAAAAACAAAAATGTTTGACCTATTGCTTCTTTTCGTACATTCTCAACGAAACAAACCACTATTTCATTGTTATATGAATTACAAAATGAAAGAGGCCTTCCTGGATGTGCTGCTTTATTTGTTTGAGTATTATTCAGAAGAGCCTAGTTTAAGCAAAAGCAACGAAACCCAGATTAGAAATGAGCTTGCGCTAGCTGGTTTTAAGCAAGATGTTATTGAACACGCGATGGACTGGGTTGGTGTGTTTAATAAATCGCCCAACAAGATTGATATTGAAAAACCAAAAAAACACTCAGTTAGAATTTTAAGCGACAATGAAAAATCTTCGATTAATGAAGAGTGTCAAAACTATATTGCAAAACTTGAAAGATTTGGACTGTTGCCTCCCTTAAAGAGAGAAGTGCTCATTGATAAACTTACAAGTATTGGTTTCGAGCCCTTGGATATTGAGGTAGTAAAAGCCCTGAGTATTTTAATGCTTTTCCAAGAACCAAATATTGACGTGAGATTACATACTGCAAGGGGAGATGATTTTTGGGAATCTCCTTCTAAACTGAACTAAATAAAAAAAAACAATGGGATATATTATAGCCGCGCACGTCGCGGTTTATTTATAGAATAATAAAATGACAAAACTTGTTATCGTTGAATCGCCCGCTAAAGCAAAGACCATACAACAATACTTGGGTGGTGGTTATAAGGTTTTAGCCACGATTGGGCATATTAGGGAGTTACCAAAAAAAGATGCTATAGATCCTAGTAACGACTACGCGATGAAATATATTATCAGCCCAGGGAAAGAAGACACAGTCAAAAAAATTAAATCCGAGGCAAAAAATTGTGACGAGGTTATTCTAGCAACCGATCCTGACAGAGAGGGTGAAGCCATCGCCTGGCATGTCTCTGAGCTTTTAAAAACAGAACATGCTAAAAAAACTAATGGGAAAGAAATTAAAAGAGCAGTGTTTTATGAAATCAGTAAAGATGCGGTCAAGGATGCAGTTTCTAAGCTTGGAGACATAGCCATGGATTTGGTTGAGTCACAAGAAACAAGAAGGGCTATGGATAGGCATTTTGGGTTTACTCTATCTCCTCTTTTGTGGCGACTTTTTCCAAGTAACAATCACTCTGCGGGAAGAGTGCAAAGTCCAGCATTAAGGATGATTGTTGAAAGGGAAAAAGAAATTGAAGCGTTTGTGCCTCAGGAATATTGGACGATTGGCGCCATTTTGCAAAAAGAAGAGAAAATAGATGTAAAACTAACCTTGTACGAAAACGAGCCAGTAAAAAAGTTCACATTTGTGTCCAGCACTCTTGTTGAGAGCGCTACCGCAAAACTGGAAACTGTTTGTAAAAATGGCATTAGAGCAGCTTCCATTGTTAACAAGCAAATAAAGCGTGGTCCAAAAGCACCGTTCAGGACCTCGGTGTTAATGCAACAGGCATCAGCGAAATTTGGTTTTACTCCTAAAGATACTATGAGATATGCACAATCATTGTTTGCAAGAGGAGACAAGGGCGATGGCTTGATTACATATATAAGGACGGACTCTATTGAAATAGATAAAGCTAAACTGCCTTTAATTCAACAAAAGGTTGTTGATCTTTATGGGGAAGATTTTCTTGAAAGAAGAAAATTTAAAAACAAAAAGGAAGCAAAAAATACTCAAGAAGCTCATGGAGCTATAACACCGGTCGATATAAATATATTACCAGACAGCCTAAAGGCACAACTGAGTGATAATGAGTTTAAGCTTTATAGTTTGATTTGGGAAAGAGCTATAGCTTCTCAAATGAAGGACGCTATTTTTGAGCGAACGACTATTGGATTTGTTCCCAACAGCTTGCCCGACTTAGCTTCCTTTGGTTTCTCTGAACAAAAACTGATTTTTCCAGGTTATCTTCTAGCAACCAAAGAAGAGGTGCGTAACAAAAAGCCACCTAATATAAAAGAAGGTGATGTTGTTGATTTTCTAAACTTGACCAAAGAGCAGCATTTTACAGAGCCACCGCCAAGGTTTAATGATGCAAGCATGATAAAAACCCTTGAGGAAAAAGGCATTGGCAGGCCCTCAACCTATGCGGGCATCCTGTCTAGGCTGGTAGAAAGGGAGTATATAACTTCAGTCCAAAAACGATATGAACCTTCCGACATGGGTAGACTCGTTAGCAACTTCTTGAATGGAAGTTTTGGTGATTACATCAATGACGAGTTTACTTCAAAAATGGAAGATAATTTGGATGCTATCTCCGCTGGCTCCAAAAGTAAAAAAGACGTCTTAGATCAATTTTGGTCGCCTTTAGAAGAAGAGGTAGAAACAGCAGGAGAAAAATTAACGAGAAGAGATGTGAGCCCACAAAGATTGCTTGGTACAGACCCAGAAGTTAACAAGCCTATTTTTGCACGGATGACAAAAAATGGACCCGCTGTTCAGAGGGGGGATATAGATGCCGGTGATGATCCCGAATGGAGAGCTCTTAAAAAAGGGCAAAAGCTTTTTTCAATTACATTAGAAGAAGGCCTGGATTTGTTTAAAGCAACCGACAATATTCTTGGCGCCCATCCAGAAACTAACGCGCCGATAATTGTTAGGGAAACCCGATTTGGCCCAGTGGTTCAACTTGGAACCAATGAAGGTGGAAAAAAGCCAAGATATGTGAGCCTTATAAAAGGCGAGAACATGGAAGAGGTAGGCCTAGAAAGAGCATTACAATATTTAAGTTTACCGAGAGATGTTGGCAAGGATCCAGAATCAGGCGAAACTATTTTTGCCACCATGGGTCCATATGGGCCTTATCTAAAAAGAGGCTCCCAAAATTTCTCGCTTCGAAAAGGCTGTGATCCTTTTACAGTTGGTTTGACTGAAGCATTAGCCAGTATTGCTAGCAAGAAAGGCAGCACAAACATCAATGAGTTTGAAGATTCAAATATTAAAATTAAAGAGGGGCGTTGGGGGCCTTATATCACCAATGGCAAATTAAATGTTTCGGTGCCAAAAAACACAGACCCAAAAACCCTCACAGAAGAAGATTGCCTCGCTCTTTTGGACGCAAAACAGAAAAAAAACAAAAACAAGAAGAAAAAGAAAGGGTAATTATAAAATACACAGGACATGGATCATGTTTTCTTCTTCCGGCCAAAAAAACATACATGACGTATTAATCCATGGAGGATTAATAGCTTTCCCAACGGAGTCGATATTTGGGCTTGGATGCGATCCAAGTAATAAAAAAGCTGTAGAAAAATTAAAAAAAATTAAAAACAGGCCTCAGGAAATGGGTTTTATTTTACTCACCCCAAATCTGGCAACCATATCCCAGTGGATTGACCCTGATAAAAAACAAACCGAAATAATTTCTAGGCCTGTACAGCGGCCCACAACCTATATTGTGCCAGCCAGCGAATCAGCACCGACTTGGCTTACCACTAACAATACATTAGCGATTCGAATAAACAAAGATCCGATTATCCAGGGTTTGTCGGATATGTTGGGTCTTCCAATTATCTCGACCAGTGCAAACCAACACGGCAAAGCACCTTGTAAGTCTGCTAGTGAGGTTCAAAAAACTATGGGTCCTCTGCTGGACTATATTATTGAAGGAGAAAAAGGCTCATTTGAACGCCCCTCCACAATTATTGACTTATGTTCTGGAAAAACCATACGCCCTTAGTTGTCAGCCACGATAAATAACAGCTATACTCATTAAAACCTTTCACAGAGCAGATATATGGATAATTATGGCGTTGTAGGGAATCCAATCAAGCACAGCAAATCCCCAGAAATCCATCAATTGTTTGCCAAACAAGTTGGGCATGACATTTTATATCATCGCATACCAGCAACAGATGAGAGCTTTACTGGTGTACTTGAGGAGTTTTTTAAAAAAGGAGGAAAAGGATTAAATATCACACTTCCGTTTAAAGAAAAAGCCTTCAGGTTTGCTGATTCATACTCGGATAATGCCCAATCCTGCGGTTCCGTAAACACGCTAACTTTTTCTGAGGATGGAAGGGCTCATGGAGATAATACGGATGGTATTGGCCTAATTAATGATCTAAAAAATAATGATGTGTTATTAGAAAATATAAAAGTTCTCATACTGGGTGCCGGGGGAGCAACCAGAGGCATAGTGCCTGTATTGTTCAAAAATAATGTGGGCTCTATTGCTCTACACAACCGAACAGTGGGAAAAGCGGAGCTGTTACAGGAAGAATTTATGCCTTTTGGAAAAATTGAATCTTTATCTTCTGATGGTCTTGCCGGTGGCTTCGGTTTGGTGGTTAACGCCACATCGGCTAACCTGGATGGGGTTATTCCGGACATTCCTGATAGTGTTGTCTCCGATGCCGTCTGTTATGACCTTGCTTATTCTTATGGAGAGACGTCTTTTCTGAATTGGGCAAAAAAAAATGGCTCTGCTAAAAACTTACAGGGCTTGGGTATGCTGGTAGAACAAGCCGCTGAGTCTTTTTACATCTGGCGAGGAGTGAGGCCTAGAACCTCTGAGGTTGTAGATAAACTCCGATCTGAGCTATTAAGCTAATCTTTACACCAGACTGCGTAAACAGTTGAGTAGTTTTCTGCAATCTCAGAGAATGCAAGCGCTGCTTCAAACAATTCTTTTTGTTTTTGTTCATTTTTAGACTTTTCTTTGTCGAGTCTCTCACTCTCTTTAAACAAATAATCCGCGATAACCAATGCTCTTCCTATGCCTTCTTTGGTTTCATTACAAGCGTTCTCATCAAGCAAATCATGATCGCCTGCAAACAACAGAGATCCTGGCAGGCTCAATAAACAAATCAAAATAATTTTTTTCATACCAATATCCTCTCTCACTACTAAAAAAAAGATTACTTACATTATACTGCTAGTGTATATGAAAATTGCAAGCTGGAACGTAAACGGCATCAGGGCCAGAGTAGAACACGTAAAACATTGGTTAACGATATCTCGTCCTGATGTTTTAGCATTACAGGAAACGAAAGTGGTCGACGATCTTTTCCCTTTTGATGCTTTTGAATCCATTGGATATCAAGCGATGGTGTTTGGCCAAAAAGCATATAATGGCGTTGCTTTACTAACAAAAAACAGAACCCCCAACATCACCCGGGGTATCGATGGCTACCAAGACAAGCAAGCCCGTGTAATCTCAGTAGATTATAAAGACATTAGAATCATCGATGTTTATGTTCCGAATGGACAAAGTGTGGGTTCCGAGAAGTTTACTTACAAAATTGAGTGGTTTTCACACCTTCATCGGTTGATAAAACAGTCTCTTCAAGCTAATAACAATCTTGTGGTGCTGGGTGATTTTAATATTGCCCCAGAAGACATGGACGTTTACGATCCGGGAGAATGGAAAGACAAGGTGCCTTGCAGTGATCAAGAAAGAACATGCTTACGGTCTCTTTTATCTCTAGGCTTATCCGATAGCTTTAGGCTATTTGAACAACCAGAAGGGCAATACAGTTGGTGGGACTATAGAGCAGCAGCTTATCGTAGGAAAATGGGGTTGAGAATTGATTTAATTCTCCTTTCATCTCCTTTATCAAAACACTGTGTTTCAAGCACTATTGACGAATCTCCTAGGGGTTGGGAAAAACCTTCTGACCACACACCAGTGCTCGTTGAAGTTGACATTGGCTGATATCTTGATTGCTGACCTGGGAATGTTTCGTTTCATCATAGATGATTAGCTTTTCGTGTAAATTTCAAAGCTTAATAGTAATATTGCTTAAGAAAACCGGAGGGTAAATTATGGCAGAAGCAGTAATAGTGGATAGTGTAAGAACTGGGTTGGCAAAATCTTTTAGGGGCGGCTTTAACCAAACCAGAGCTGATGATATGACGGCTCATATCATTGACGCTTTAATGGATAGAAACCCAAAAGTGGTTCCAGAACTTGTTGAGGACGTTATTCTAGGTTGTGGATATCCCGAGGGACCACAAGGAAACAATATTGCTAGAACTTCAGCAGTCTTATCAAAGCTCCCCATTCAAACTGGAGGCACTACTGTGAACCGGTATTGCTCATCAGGACTACAAACAATTGCCATGGCTGGAACCCAGATTCAAAGTGGCTTTTCTGACTGCATCATAGCTGGAGGGGTTGAGTCCATTAGCACTGCCCAAGGACACATTAATACATACATGTTTGAAAATGAAAAAATAACAAAAGAAGTGCCTGGAATTTATCATGCCATGGGCACCACTGCTGAGACTGTTGCCAAGAGATATAACATAACCCGGGAAGCTCAAGATGAGTATGCTCTATCCAGTCAGTTGAAATGTGCAGAAGCTCAGAATCAAGGTTTGTTTGATGATGAGATTATTCCTATGAATGCAGTGATGAAAATTGTCAATAAAGAAACAGGTGAAGAATCTGAAATAGAAACAATCATTGATAGAGATAATTGCAATCGACCAAATACAACGATAGAGGGTCTTGCGGGACTCAATCCTGTTTTCGACCCTGAAGGGGGCTCTGTTACGGCAGGCAATTCTTCACAGCTCTCAGATGGGGCTTCAGTGACGATGGTTATGAGTGAAAAAAAAGCAAATGAACTAGGTCTTGAGCCTTTAGCTTATTTTAGAGGGTTTACAGTAACAGGATGCGAGCCCGATGAGATGGGCATTGGTCCAGTTTTTGCTGTGCCGAAACTTTTAAAAACAGCTGGGTTAGAAGTTGATGATATAGGTCTTTGGGAACTAAATGAGGCCTTTGCCTCTCAAGTGGTTTATATACGAGACCAACTTAATCTACCAACCGAGAAGTTAAATGTTCACGGCGGCTCAATAGCAATTGGCCATCCTTTTGGCATGACTGGATCTAGACAAGTGGGTCATTTAATCCGTGAGCTCAAACGCAGAAAAATCAGGTATGGGGTCGTAACTATGTGTGTGGGCGGTGGTATGGGCGCAGCGGGTCTGTTTGAGTCAAGCACACACTAGGCAAAAAAGATTTCATGGCTTCTTGTCTGTCTCTTGAAAGAGAACACCATCATTAATAAAGCCCTGAACGGACTCAGAGTTAAAGCCAGCCTCGAGTAGAATTTCTTCAGTATTCATACCAACCGGCGGTCCGGTGTGTGAGTGTTGAGGAGTGGAGCGGGAAAATTTAATAGGGCTGCCTATTTGCTTCTCTTCTTCCCCTTCTAAAGAAGGAACATCAACAACCATTTTTCTGGCTTGAATTTGTTCATGTGTGACTGCTTCATCTAAACCAATTACAGGTTCGACACAGGCATCCAAGCTAGAAAAAATATCAACCCACTCAGTATATGTTTTCTGCTGAAATGCTTCTTGTATAAATAGAATTATTTGTTCTTGGTTCTCAGGATGAAAGTACTTTGCATCAAACATTTCTGGATTGCCTAGTGCCTCAGAAAGCTGTTGAAAAAATTTTGGCTCCAGGCTACCAACAGAAAAATACTTGCCATCTTTGGTTTGGTAATAATTATAAAAACTGCCCCCATTAAGAGCATTGGTTTCATAGCTTGGGTTATTATGATTAACTAAATAATCGGCAGCATGAATAGAGTTCATGGCAAAGCTTGCGTCTGTCATACTGACATCTATCCATTGACCTTTTCCTGTTTCTTGTCTATAAACTAATGCAGCAAGTATACCGGTTACTGCATGCATGGACCCGCCTGCAATGTCAGCAATTTGGAGGCCCGACAACACTGGTCCTTTTTCTTTGGTGCCACTAAAACTACTAACACCTGCTATTGATAAATAGTTAATATCGTGACCCGCACGATTTTTCAGTGGTCCAGTTTGTCCATAGCCTGTGATGGAACAATATATGATATTTGGTTGTATATCTGAAAGAGCCGCATAGTCCAAGCCTAGACGCTCCATGACACCTGGCCTGAACTGTTCAACAATAACATCATACTCTTGAATCAAGCTTTCTATGATTTGGTGGGCTTTATCGGCCTTCAGGTTGATGGCTAGTGAGCGCTTTGATCTTCCTAAATATGATCTCATGGCTGTTGCTCTTTTATCATTAACTCTGGTCTTGATGGGCTCAACCCAGATCACATCCGCGCCCATATCAGCCAACGTCATAGTTGCGTAGGGTCCGGGAAGCAAGGTTGAAAAATCAAGTACTTTGAGTGCTGTTAGGTTTGTCACAGTTTTGTCTCCTAGGCCAACGAGTCTAACGCCTGGTTCAGTTTGGATGCAACTATGTCGGCATGTTCTTTTTGAAAGGTCATAGGTGGTCTGAGTTTTATCACATTGCTTTCAGGTCCAGTGATGCCTGCCAGAACTCCTAGCTGTTTTAGTTTGTTAACTACAGCTGATGTATCCTGTGCTGAGTGTTGTGAAACAAGCTCTACTCCAACAAACAAGCCTCCGCCTCTAATTTCATGGATTATTTTGTGAGTTTTTGCAAGGCTGTTTAAAACTTGTCTGAAATAAAGGCCCATACTCTCTGCATGCTCCACCAGCTTGTTTTTCTCAATGAAGTTGATAACTGCTAAAGCAGCAGCACAAGCAACAGGGTTACCACCAAAAGTATTAAAATAAGTCTGTTTCTTATTAAAAATATCGGCAATTCTTCTTGTTGTAACCACTGCAGATATCGGATGGCCGTTGCCCATGGGCTTGCCCAGTGTAACAATATCTGGCACCACATCATCATGTGCAAAGCCCCACATATATTTGCCTGTTCGTCCAAAACCAGACTGAACCTCATCAGCAATTGTAAGTCCGCCTGCGTCTCTAACGATTTGATAAATGGTTCGTAAATAACCTGGGGGAGGCAAGAAAATGCCATCGCTGCTGAACACACTATCAAAAATAACAGCAGCAGTGCCGACTGTGTTGCTAAGTTGATTAATTGTCAGCACGGCTTGGTCAATGAATGCTTCTGGTCCAGCAAGATATGCTTTGGGTCCTGGTAGTGTGGCGATCCAACTGTCTCTTTGTTGTAAAGGACAGTCTTCTGGGCTCATTTGAAACACAGCCGTTGTATTGCCGTGGTAGGCATTTTCAGAAATAATACAGCCTTGATTTTTTGAATAGGCTCTAGCAATCTGCAATGCCAAATCATTAGCCTCGCTTCCACTGCATGCAAAATAAAAAACATTGAGGCCCTCTGGCATAGTTGCTGTGAGTTGTTCTGCCAAACGCACAATGTTTTCATGCAAATAACGGGTGCTTGTATTCAGTGTTTTTGACTGCTGTATTATTGCATCGATCACATCTTGGTTCGCGTGTCCAATGTGAGCAACATTATTGTAAACGTCTAAATATTTATTATCTTCTGAGTCAAATAACCAAACGTCCTTGCTTTTGGTGATGTGCAGGGGTGTTTTGTAGAAAAAATGCTCAGCGTTCCCTAAGTGCTTCAATCTTCTGTTTACTAAAGCTTTGTCTTCATTGTTTATTTTAGCGTCCATGTTATGAATTGATAGATTGTGCCGTTTTCATAAAAATTTCTGCCACGCCGTCTAAATTAAGCGTGCATAACTCTTCGAGGATTCTCCATGATTTTTCTACCCCACCTAGAATATATTGCTTGTTTTCTGGATGTTGAACACCTCTCCATTCACCAATAATTACTGTCATGGTAATTCTGTTGATAATCAATGCTGGCAACAATGCTAGTTCGTTTTCATTAAGCGGGTATTCTTTTTGGTAGCCTGATAACAAATGGGTTGTTCCTTGAATTAGGTCCTCAGTGGCTACGGTCTGGTAAGCTGCGGCAACCGCAAGGTCATTGACCAGGGGTGCATAAACCATATCTCCAAAATCGATCATCCCTATAACCAAACCATCTTCGTTAAAATCCACAATAACATTGCATTGGTTCATGTCGTTGTGAATGACTTGTGAGCGTAGTTGCTGTATTTTTGGCTCCGTGTTTTTTGTAAAACATTCTAGGCTGGTTCTTGCAATGTCTCTTTTGTGTTTGTCTTTGATGTGTGAAAGCAGGTGGTATAGAGAGCCTGTTTGCTTAACATCCCAGAGCAACTCATGGCCTGAGCTGGGGTGTGAAAAATCCTCCAATCCTTTGCCCAGTTTGGCGAGAAACCCTCCCATCGTTCTATGTAAAATATTTGGATGGGCTTGATTGGCGCTATCCTCTAAAGGAATGCCCTTGATGAAACTGAGGAGCCGAACATAGTGTTTGTTATTGTTTGCCACAACACTAGATATTTCCTTTCCGCTCAGGTCCTTACACACCCTTGGCAACAGCAAAGATGGTGATGACTTCAATAAATGATTTAGCGCTTGGTTTTGAAAGTCAAGGACATCAAAAGACTCCTTTGAGTTTGCAATTTTTAACACATATTGTTGTTGTTTTTTGTTGGTTGCTAGAAAATTTTGATCCCTTTCGCTGTCTAAACATTCCAGATCAACAACATCGCTAAACCAAGCACTAGCAGCATTTTTGGCATCATTTAAACTGAGCCTTGGCGCTGGGCTTTCAAGGGTGGGGAAAGAAAAAACATCACTAGACATTTGTTTTAAATATGTGGCCTATCAAGACATATCCATGGTTATTGAAAATAATTAACACATCCTGCTTCTTCTAAAATAGAATCAAGCAGGCGTCGATCTGGGATTGTTTGGTATTCTTTTAATAACATTGTAAACGACTTCAAGTGGTATTTTTGGGCTGAGCCTACAGAGTGTGAGAAATTTTCTCCTTTAATGTTAACTGATAATTGGTCATCGCCGTTAGTTATAGCCTGGTTGTTTGCAGCCAGCCATGGCAAATACACTGCCCCCAGTTGGTCTTTTAAAATAGGCATCAATGTTTTTTTTAAATCCTCCCATAACTCAAATTCACCCTCAGCTTTAGGGTCAAGCATACGGTGAATCCATTCCAGTGTTTTTGGGTAACTCGATTCAATAATTTTATTTGCTGTTGGGTCAGTCCAAGCGTTGTATAGTTGCCCCCACAGCCCAAAATCGCCAATTGATGGTCGAAAACCAAAACAATACTGTCGAGTTTGAAGGTGCGTTTCAAACAACTGCAAAAAGTCACCAAAAGATTTTTCAATCAACTCCTCTGTGTTTTCATTAGAGCCAACAACCCATAACCTAGATTTTTGTCTTTTTCGAAACGTGGCAGCAGCGTACTTTTTAAACACACGGTTAGCAATAGGAATTCTGTTGATCCAAGTGGGTGTAAAGAGCTCGGCAAAACGGCTGGCTGCAGAAACCTGGTCCTCTGGGTATCGCCAACGATAATGGAACATGCATTTTACCATCCATTCGTCTGCATATTCCTCCAATAACCTTGAAACAAAAGCTGTATGGATTTCTTTAGGTACAATAGTATTGTCTGGGTGTTGTTTTTCCATGAGTTGAATGATCGGTGTAGAATCTTGTAATCCCTTGTTCTCTGGTGTTATCACCAGAGGGACGATTTGTATTTTTGCGTATTTGTTGTATTCCTTTTGGGTTGTTTGGTCTCTAATAATCCAGGTATGTGGAATATTTTTATATCTAAAATAAGACCTAACCTTCACTGAATAAGGGGACAGCTCTGCCCCAAATATAAGATATTTTTCAGACATTACTTATCAGAACCAATTAAATCAATCGCTCTTCGAATGATCGGAGTTAGTTTAACTTCGCTTCGATTATCGTCCTTAAAATAACCGTTCCATACTGCAACAATATCCTTTTCGGGATTTACAATTAAGCCCTGCCCGGCCCATCCCCCTTTGTAAATATCGTTGTTTTCAAAAACCATATCCCACTGGTAAATATTGTGTTTGGTTGCCCAGCCTGCCACATCCATTGGAATGCCTTGGTTGCGCATCAGCTCAGGCCTGCCTTCATACATCAAGGTATAAATATGTCTGTCAGAAATCAACCGTTCATCTGAAACAACTTGATAACTGGGTGTAAACAATAATCCGAACCGAGCCACATCCCGAGGTCTAGCCAAAAGCCCACCATGCATGACCGGAACCCCATACCTAGGTGCAAATATTGCTGCATCACTTTCGGCACCAATATTAGTCCAAATCATTTCACTGAGAGCGTCCTGCAGCTGCATACCGGTGATTTTTTCAACCAGCCACCCAAGCACAAATGTGTTTACTCCCGAATAATCAAATTGTTTCCCTTGTTCGTTGTATCGACCCACGTTTAGCTCAGCAATATATTGATATGGGTTATTTGGCGAGCTTTCATCCCACATGCCATCACCAACTGCCATGGAGTATTGATAGTAACAGGAGCTTTTATCTATGTATTCTTCAGAACATTTGATACCAGTCGCCATATCTAATATATTCTTTATCAAAATCCCTTCATAATCAGAGCCGATTAACTCTGGCAAGTAAAAATCCACTGGCTTATCAATATTGATTTTTTCCTCCGCTTCTAATATAGCTATTAATGCTGAAACAAAAACTTTAGTTACAGACCAATACACTGGTTTTTCATGGGGTTTCATCCTCGGGTAGTGCTCAAATACAATATTTCCTTTATGGAGTATCACCACAGCGATTGCTGTTGATTCATCGCTTTCTAAAAAATCTACAAATGTTTTGTTGCCAGATGTGGTTTGAATTTGTAAATCACCAATCTCGGGATAAATTTTAGTTTTTAATGGTTTTACAGGGCCGTTTCTATAGATAGTGTTTGTTGGAAATAACTTATTAAGGTTTTTAAAATTCCAAAGCATGTCTTCGCCATTAACCGTCCACCAAATGTCATTCCTTGGGATTCGTTCGATTTGTCTTCTGGTTTCATCGACAACAGGCGCAACAGATATTTCTGCGCCAAATGCAATTAGTGTATTGACCACGAGGGTTAAAAAAACAAAGGGGTGTATAACTTTTCTCACAACAACCTCTATTTTGCTTTGCTGGCTCCTGGATAGTCTAGGGTAAGATAGATAAAAGACTTTAAACCCTCATCCAATGCATCATCATCAATTGTAAAATAGGGTGAATGATTCCCTGGCTGCGGTTCTGTAACTCCTTTTTTGTTAACCCCAAGACTAAAATAAAGACCAGGTATTTCTTGTGCGAAATATGAGAAATCTTCTGCGCCAGTTCTGGGCTCATCCAGCTCAACAAACTTGCCATCAGTAGCTTCTTTAAGGGAGTTTTCCATCCTATCTAATAACTCTGGGTTATTAACAGTAACAGGATAAAAACCACCAACATCAAACTCAACAGTAACTTGTGTGCCAGTGCCAGCAGCTATTCCTCTAGCTATTTGTCTGATTTCGTCGTAAATCTCAGCACGAAGGTTTTGGTCAAATGTTCTAATGGTTCCAATTATTTGTGCCTCCTCTGGAATGATGTTATTCCTAGTTCCAGCTTTTACTATCCCAACAGAAACCACAGCAGGGTTATTGATAATATTTATTCTTCTGCTGACCACAGTATTTAATGCATTGATTAATTGTGAGGCCGCCATAATTGGATCGAGCCCTTCCCAGGGTCTTGAGCCATGGGACTGGATACCTTTTATGTTAATCTCATAAGCCGATGCAGCAGCCATAGCAGGTCCTGATTTAACAAAAACATAACCATGGGGGGCATTACCCACATGCATTCCAAAAATCACTTCTGGCTGATATGTTTCAAACAATCCCTCCGCTAACATCATTTGTGCTCCACCGCCTTCGCCTGCAGGAGGCCCTTCTTCTGCAGGTTGAAAAATTAACAAAACATTTCCTTTTAAGTGTTGTTTGTTTTTAGCCAAAAACTCTGCAACACCCATCAACACTGCAACATGCGCATCATGACCGCATGCATGCATGACTCCTACATCATTTCCAAGATAATTAGCGCGGGCTTTAGAGGCATAAAGAAGTCCTGTTTTTTCTTCGACTGGCAATGCGTCCATGTCTGCTCTTAACGCAATAGTTGGACCGTTTTTACCTCCTTCTATCAAGCCCACAACGCCCGTGTAGGCGATGCCTGTTTCTACTTTAATGCCGAGTGATTCAAGGTGATTAGCAACTTTTTTGGAGGTTTTAAATTCCCTATTGCTAAGCTCGGGGTTCTGATGAATATCATGCCTCCACTCAACCACTTTCTCCATTAAAGACACGAGCTCAATATCGAGATCTTTTTTTAGGTCTGCTGCAAACAGATTGGTGGTTAATAAGGCAGAAAGAAAAAAAACACTCCTAATCATTGGTTAACTCCATTATTCATTTTTTTATTTGTTTTTTAGTTTGCCCGTCTGTCTCAACTTTTTACGTATCCTGGTTGCACTAATTGCGTGGGTGCCTTTGTCAAATTTCTCTTCTTCCAGTGTGTATCCTACACCTCTACCATAAGTGATGTTTACTATATTAGGAACCAACATAATTTCGTAATCAGTGCCTTTTTTAAAACCATCTTTTGCAAGCCCTTCTTCTATGTTTTTACATACCGCATTCCAGTCGAATGGGTTGTCTGATTTCTTTTCCCCTTCAGATACACCATGCACATCTCTAACTTGGATTATTACTTGCCCTGTTTTTGTAATGCAACGTTTAAATAGTGCTTGATGACCGTCATGCCAGGGTTGCCATCTGCCTAGCATCTGAACGGTTGGTTTTTTCCAGTCAAACATTTTTTAGTAGCTTTTTTGCAACTATTTCATGATTAGTGTCGTTCCACTCAGTAATGTGAAAATCTACATTCTCAGGATGTTCAAACATTCGGTTGGTATCTTCAAAAGCTCCCCTCCGAATTGTATCCATCCAGATGACAATATCAGGTTCAAAAATTTCTCGTGTCTTTTTAGTTGGGCATATAAAATCACAAATAACAAATCTTGAGTTGGCTTTTTCAAAATCGGCAAATGATTTCATTCTTAAGCTCTGTCTGAGTCTCCCTTCCTGGCTGAAGTCCCAATCGTTAGCCATGCTTCTTACTTTATCAGCGTTATACCACGCAGCTTTCAATAACGGTTGCAATCTCTCAGAAAGGTATGTTTTTCCACTTCCTGGAAGCCCCATAATAAGTATTTTCATTATTTGTAAACCATTATTAATTAAAAAAGAACCCAGCCTATAATTTAGATCAATGCGGTTAATTAATGTATGGGTATTGTGAGGTATTTTGAAACCATTGTCTTGTTTATTCTTGCAGAGCCCCGTCTTTATACTCTTCGGTTTTAGTTAGGTTTCCGCCTTCGTCAAACTCTTCCCAAAGGCCTTGTTTTATCCCCTCTTTGTAGTTTCCTCTATAAGACAACTGTCTGTGTTCTTTTAACTAAATAATCACCTATTGCTAAGCAATCAAGATTGCCTTGTATAAACGCCCTAATTGCTTCATCAGGAGTGCAGACAATCGGCTCCTCATGCATATTAAAACTTGTATTTACAATAGAGGGAACTCCTTTATTTTTGTAATACCCTTTTAATATTTTATAGTACTGTGGATTTGTCGATTCAGATATGAGTTGAGGCCTTGCAGTACCATCAACATGCACTACCGCTGGAGATTGACGCTTCATCATATCAGTACAGTCAAATGTAATCGTCATAAACTGGCTTGTAAATTCTGCTCCTTGCAAATTCAAATAGCACTCCTTCGCGTGTTCAGCTAAGGTTACAGGAGCAAAGGGCATAAATTCACTTCTATTTAACTGCTGGTTCAGCCAATCATTAACATTTGGGTCATTGGCTGGATATAGTATTGATCGATTACCAAGCGCCCTGGGGCCAAACTCCATTCTGCCGGCAAAACGAGCAACAACCTTATTATTACTCAAGCATTCAACTACTTTTTCTGCAATATCTTCATAATAATCATATTCAAGCCCATGCAGATCTAGCTGTTTCTTAATTTCCTGATTATTGTACTCGGGGCCCCAATATACATTATTTATGGGGTTGGGAGTTCTATCTCCAGATTTTTCTCTATAAACCTCCTGAGCAGCACCATAGCCTAAGCCACCATCAGCCATATGTGGAAAGACGAATATATTTTCTACTCCGTCAATGTCATGTATCCTCTCATTCAGTTTTACATTGGCAAACACTCCGCCTGCCAACACAATATTTTCAATCTCATGATTCTTGATATAGTGTGAAATGTATTGAACCGCAACATCTTCGAGCACATACTGAAAAGCAGCAGATATCTGTTCTCTGCCGTATTGTTTAGCAAGTTGCACTATTTTGGGGTAATTTCCATAAAGGGACGGTGCCATAAATTCACCATCTGAATTACAGAAAGCCATCTTTTGAACCCTAGAGAGTAATTTAGCATTTGGTGTTGTGTAAGCTGCTAAGCCTGTTATTTTCCCTTCATGTCTTGCAGGCTTGAACCCAAGTGCTTTTGTAACAGCAGAATAAAATGCTCCAAGTGAACTTGGAACCAGTATCTCTTTCAACAGTGTAAACTTGCCATTATTGACCATGTGTACTGTTGATGTTACCCCCTCTCCTTGACCGTCCATCGTAACTGCAAGCGCCTTATCGTAGCCACTAGCCCAATATGCACAAGCGGCATGAGAAAAATGATGGGGAACATGAATAATTTTTTCAGCACACCCATTAGATTTAACCCATCTGTCAATTTGATTGCTCATGTCTTTGGCTAAAGCAATTCCTTTTGGGGCATTTCTATATTTGTTAATCAAGTAATTCAAAACTTTTGCCCAATTACCTGACGGGTCTTCCTTAGAGAAATAGTCGTATGAACGCAGTAAGTCTCGAACTCTATAAAACCGTTCTGGATCCACCTCTGGGCTAGCTTTTGCAATAGCAATATAATCAATCTCATTAAGAGACAGTCTCGAATATCCCAATATCCAATCAATAGATCTATATGGAAAACCCCGGTGTCTTTTTATTCTGGAAAGACGTTCTTCGTTTATTCCACACACAACCTCGGAATCCTTCAATAGCACAGCACCAGCATCGTTATCTATTTCACTAATGCCTAGGGTATACATTTCTGCTCCTCTCTATAAATAACCTGTCAGATAGCTCAGACATATTTAGACTCTCCATTCCGTGAGTTTTGTTAAGTATCGAATAATGATTAAGCACCTTTTTTAGAAAATGCAAATTTTTGTCAAGGTTACTACCAAAGTTATGGGGGTGCCACCATAAATGATAGATTTGTCTTGATTTAGCAGCATAAGTCAGCCCTGATTTTATGCGTCTAAGCTTATATGGCTCTAAGTATTTAAGCCTCTTAGAGTATGGGCGTAAGAACCGACTGGATGGAATATTGAATGGGAATTTTCGCGATAATACAGTCTGTGAATATGTGTTCTGTCCTGATATGTTAATGTATGTATCTGCTAATCGAAAGGCTCTCCTTATAAGTGAATTATTATTGTTATCAGCAGCCTTATAGATCCAAAATGACTCATTTCCTCTAACAGCGACTACGCCTAATTCTTTACAAACCGATAAGTACTCAGGATTATATTGATTCCTAGGAAACACTAAACTAGTAATTTTTAGCTTATTCTTCTTAGCAATGCTCATAGCCGCAACTAAATCTGCCTTAAATGCAGCTAAATCTTGTCCTTTTTCTAGGCAGTAGTAGTGTGAAAATGTATGGCTACCGATTTCCTGATTAGCAGATGAGGATACTGTCTTAATTAGAGAGGGGGCAAAGTGGATAAGCTCATCCTCATTAGTGTGCAAAGCAGAGGTTATATATTTGTATGGAGATAATTCACTATCTATATACTTCGGAATTCTGCTAGGTGTGGATTTAAGCAGGCTTTCAAATGTATCAAAAAATAAAAAGCCAATGGTTGCCCATGTTGCATGTATGTTGTATTCGTTGAATATTTTCAAAATGGCCGGTATAGCTGAATACACGCCCAGAAGATTTTCAGTATATTGCTTAACACTCCTCTCGCCTACAAAACCCCAGTAAAGCTCAAAATCTAGTGAGATTGTAAAAACGCCCCTTTGTTGCGTTAGCTCAGGTTGAATTCGATTAGCATTGTTTTTCACATTACTGCTCCACTGTTATTAACTTCAGTAGTAGAATTAACTTCCAGTTCACAAAAGAGTCTATTATGAATCAATCTCTAAATTTAAAAAATGTTTTTTGGAAAGAAGCTGAAGACTCTCTGAGATGTTACAAATCACAGATATCAGATTTCCTAGGACCAAGATCAACAGAGGCAGTTGGGACATCAACAAAATTCAGAGGCGCCCAAGCAGGTTTTGGCTATGGTGAAGACTTGCATATTGTCTGTATGGTTAGTTGATAGTGGTTTAGAGTGGATTCCCTTTTTTATTGGTTTTCTAAGTTTATTTGGTTGCTGGCTTCCCCGGATAGTCTGCTCATAATTTGGTTTGGGGTGGGTTTTTTTCTTTTATGGCTTGGGAAGAGCGTCTGGGCTAAGAAGGTGTTGGGGGTTCTATTGGGGTTAGTGTTGATGGTGGCACTATTTCCGATTGGTGAGTGGCTATTGTATCCACTAGAGACTAAATATCCACATAATCCACAACTGGAAACTGTTGATGGAATTATTGTTTTGTCTGGTTCTGAGGATCCCGTCCATACAAAAATATGGAACCAAGTAATCGTTGGTGGTGCAACAGAGAGAAATTTGGCATTTATGATGTTAGCTCGTCAGCACCCTGGGGCAAAACTAGTTTTTACAGGTGGCGGGGGCAATATGTTGCAACAAGATTATAAAGCAGCAGATGTTGCAAAACGCCTATTTGAAGAGCAAGGAATGGATGTTTCACAAGTTATTTTTGAGAGAGAGTCTCGCAACACTTG
>Ga0187827_10002303_pt1 | contig 26319 bp, 18 predicted proteins | sample ETNtaG_39_FD_167969 | JGI IMG/M metagenome (GOLD analysis project Ga0187827, IMG submission 167969) | Marine microbial and viral communities from oxygen minimum zone, Eastern Pacific Ocean - ETNP2014_SV_150_PacBio MetaG (Illumina Assembly) | ecosystem: Environmental > Aquatic > Marine > Hypoxic... | reverse complement strand
CGCCTCCGAGTTCGTCGACGACCGCTTCGAAGCCGAAGAAGTCGATGACCACGAAGTTGTGGATGGGCACCCCGAAGTTGTTGGTGATGGTCTCGACGAGGGTGGGTGCGCCCTGTTCCATGCCGCCCACCAGTAGCGAGGATGCGATCTTCTCCTCGCGCACGGGCACGCCACCCCGCCATATGGGCACGTACACGTCGCGCGGCACCGATACGAGCGATGCCCGCCTGAGACCCGGGTCGAGGCGCAGCAGCATGATGACGTCGGCGAGTGCGGCGCTGGCGGTGCGGTCGCGGTGCGCTGCGGGGTCGTCGTCGTCGAGGCCGACGGCGCTGTCGGTGCCGATGAGGAGGAAGTTGCGTGCCGGACCGGCCGGGGTCTCGCCGGGTTTCACGGCGGGGCGTTCGCGGGCGCCGGCGCCGTTGTCGGCTATCGCCGGGGTGTGGGGGTCGGCGAGCACGCCGGTGGGTACGTCGATGCGGACTATGGAGCCGATGGCCTCCTCGAAGGAGTCGAGGCGGCCGGATGCGTAGATGAGGCCGAGGGCGAACAGCACGCTCGTGGCGATGAGGATGCGCTGGGGCCAGGTGCGTCGGTGACGCTGTGGCATCTCGGGAGGATCATCATCGGCGTCGCCTTCTTCGGGGATGTCAGGGGGGCCGTCGACAGGCCCGTCCGGTTCGGTGGTCGGTTCGCCTTCGGGCGCCTCAATGGGGTCGTCTGCGAGGCTCTGGCCCATACCTTCGCGGACCTGTCGGGACCAGGCGCGCAGGTGGTCGCGAAGGTCCTGCCATGCCCGCTGCAGGCTCTGTTGCAGCCCTGCTGCGGGTCTATCGTCCACGTGGAACGAGGCTACCGGGTGCGCCGCGGCCGACAGGGGCGCCACGGGTGGGGCGCCCCTGTTTGGCGGTAGGCGGGCACTAGCCTGCGGCGATGGCTGAGACAGGTGCGAACTACCCCGCTGGGTCCCACGACGGGGTCTGTTGGGTGAACGGGCGCATCGTGGATGCCGGCGGTGGTTCGGTGTCGGCCATGGACCACTCGATCGTGGTGGGCGACGGCGTGTTCGAGACCCTCAAGGTGGTCAGCGGGCCCGACGGTCCTGTGCCCTTCGCCGTCACCCGGCACCTGGACCGCCTACGCCACTCTGCCGACGGCCTCGGCATGGAGCCCGCCGACGAGGACCGGGTGCGTGCCGCCGTTGCCGAGGTGATGGTCGCCGATCCGGATGCGGGGCGCATCCGAATCACCTGGTCGAGTGGCCCGGGGCCGCTCAGCTCGGGGCGTGGCGACGGCCCGGGAACCCTGATCGTGGCGACCTCGAGCGCCAACGTGTGGCCCGAGTCGGGTCCTGTCCACATCTCACGGTGGACCCGCAACGAGAACGGTCCGCTGGTGGGGCTCAAGACGACGTCCTATGCCGAGAACGTGCTGGCACTCGCCGAGGCACACCGTCACGACTGCACAGAGGCGCTGTTCACCAACACGGCGGGACTGTTGTGTGAGGGCACCGGCACCAACGTGTTCCTGGTGGTCGACGGTCTTGTAGCCACTCCCCCGCTGGCGTCGGGCTGCCTGGCCGGAGTAACCCGCTCGCTGGCAATGGAGATGGCCGATTCGCTGCCCAGGGTTGACGGTGGTGTTGTGGAGCGCGACATCCACCCCGATGAGTTCACGCGGGCGTCCGAGGCGTTCCTCACCTCGACGACCCGTGACGCCATGGCAATCTCAGGCGTCGTGTCGTGGGCCGACGGTGAGCACACCACCCTGGACCTTCCCGCTGCTCCCGGGCCGGTCACGGCGTCACTGGCTGCCGCCTTCAAACACCTCTGCGCCACCACTCCCGACCCGTAGGGGTCCAACCCATAGAAGGCCTCTAGGATGGGTCACTATGATTGTGGGCCCCTCAGTAATCATTGATCACACTTCTGTTCATAATGGCCATTCTGAATAATCACACCTGTTTCTTTGTTCATACGTGTGTTATGAAATGGTTGAGTGGTGGGCATGACTAATTCATCTAATTGTAAGAAGATGTCAAGACCAGTTGTGAGAAGAGTCAGTCTAATTGCCGCACTCTTCGGACTCTGTCTTTTTTTGGTTACCGGATTATGTTTGGTTATGTCACTGCTTGCTCCAGATCCAGAACTTACTCCGTACATTATATCGGAAGAACAGTACTCTATTGATGCTGCAGAACTTGACACAGTTAGTGAGTTCACAAATAGAATCGAACTTGATGTACGTGAACAAGGATTGGTTGGTATAGAAGTACCTATCTTGATTGATGAGTATGTAAGAAACAAGTTTTACCATGAGTATTCAACAAAACCTTGGTATGACAACTATGTGCTAGCTGTCACCGATCTAGTTATTCCTCAGTACCTGTTGTCAGGCAATATGAAGCCAGTTGATATTGTTCGATACGATTATGGAATCTGCAATCAACAAGCAATCTTGTTTCAAGAACTCGTCAAAGAGTTTGGGTACGATTACGGATCTGTGAGATTTCAAGCGCCCGGCTTTGGACACTTTGCCTCGGCAGTCAAAGTCAACGGTGACTGGTATTTCTTTGACCCGAACTTGGAACCAGAGTATGATCGTACTAATCCCGATGTATTCCGCCAGATTGATCTCGGAAACAAACAAGTTCTTACAAGAATGTACGGTGACCATTTCGAGAATATAACTGAAGACATGATAATACTATCAGAAATTAATACCTTCCCAGCCTCAAGAGGAGTCTTGGTTCAAGAATTGACATTCGTTCTCTCATGGTATGGATGGATATTAATTCTACTTCCAAGTGCAGCAGCAATGTTCCGCCAAGGTCGACTTCAGCGTCGCTATAGGGATTCAAGTTCCTCCTTCTAGGACCAGTCCAGTCTGAATACGGGTTCGATCCTCAGGCGACCCTGGCTGCGTCCATGACAACAACTACCCGGCACGCAGGTGGGTGACGTCGCCGACGTGAACCTCGACCGGCTGGCCCCCGTCGGGTTCCACCACGAGGACACCGTCGACGGTCAGGTCAACGGCCTCGCCGACCAGGTTGCCGCTGGGGCGCTCGACGCTGACCCGGCTGCCCACGGTGGCCGACACGGCCAGGTGGTCCCGTCGTAGCCGCTCGGGGCCGTCGGGTCGGTCCAGGTCGGCGAGTTGGCGGTCGAAGGCGACGAGCACGTCGACCAGCACCCACCACCGGTGGGCCGCCAGGCCGGCCCTTGCCAGCGAGGTGGCCCCGGGTGGCACCGGTTCGTCCGAGATTGCCGAATCGGGTGGGGCCCAACCCACGTTGAGGCCGAGGCCCACGACGACGGCTGGCCGCTCGCCGGCCACCAACTCGGCCAGGATGCCGGCCACCTTACCGGCGGCCTCTCCACCGCCGATGAGCATCACGTCGTTGGGCCACTTGACGGCGGCATCCAGACCCATGGCAATGAGCACCTCCACGACCGACACGGCCAGCGCCGAGGTGACGAGACTCCGGCGGTCGGGGCCGGCCCGGGGTTCGTTCAGCCAATCGGGGCGCAACAGGGTAGAGAACATGAGGTTGGTGCCGGCGGGGGCATCCCAGCGGCGGTCCAGGCGGCCACGCCCTGCGGTCTGGTGGTCGGTGGCCAGCACCAGGCCGTCGCCGGCGGGGCCGGGGGCGCGGGCCACCAGGTCGTCGTTGGTGGATCCGGTCGTGCCGACCATCTCAAAGGGGCCGAATCGGGTGTGGCGCAGCGCTGTTTCCCAGTTGGCGACCGGATCCGTGTCGCCGCCGCCGGGCCGGTCAGGCCCGTCGTGGGAGCCGACAGAACCGGGAAGATCGGACAAATGATGTGTTCCGGGCTCCATTCGGGTAACCATATGGCGTGTTTTCCAAGGTTCTGATCGCCAACCGCGGCGAGATAGCGGTGCGAATCATCCGTGCCTGCCGCGAGCAGGGCGTGGCAACCGTGGCCGTCTACTCCGACATCGACCGCGACGCCCTACACGTACGCCTGGCCGATGAGGCCTACGCGCTGGGAGGCCAGACCGCCGCCGAGAGCTACCTCAACACCGAAGCCATCCTTTCAATCATCGAGCGCTCCGGTGCCGATGCCGTGCACCCGGGCTACGGGTTTTTTTCTGAGAACGCCGACTTCGCTCGGGCCATCACCGAGCGGGGCGTGACGTTCATCGGGCCGCCGCCTGAGGCCATCGAGGTAATGGGCGACAAGATCAGCGCCCGACTGGCAGCCAAGCGGGTGGACGTGGCGAGCGTGCCGGGCACAACGGACTTCATCACCGACCCGGCCGAGGTGGTGGCGTTCGGCGCCGAGCACGGCTGGCCGGTGGCGGTCAAGGCCGCCTACGGGGGCGGTGGCCGCGGCATGAAGGTGGTTGCCGACGCCAAGGGTGCCGCCGATGCCGTGGAGTCGGCACGGCGTGAGTCCCTCGCCTACTTCGGGCGCGACGAGCTCTACATGGAGCGCTACCTGTCGGCCCCTCGCCACATCGAGGTGCAGGTGCTGGCCGACAACCATGGCAACGCCGTCTACCTGGGTGGGCGTGACTGCTCGGCCCAGAGGCGCCACCAGAAGCTGATCGAGGAGGCACCGGCCCCGGGCCTCTCAGACGAGGTCCGTACCGCCATGGGCGAGGCCGCCGTGGCTGTGGCGAGGGGCTGTGACTACACCAACGCCGGCACCGTGGAGTTTCTCTTCGAGCACGGTGAGTTCTGGTACCTGGAGATGAACACCCGCCTCCAGGTGGAACACCCGGTGACCGAACTGGTGACCGGTCTTGACCTGGTGGAACAACAGCTGCGCATCGCCGCCGGTGAGCCGCTGGCGTTCACCCAGGACGACGTGGAAATCCACGGCCACGCTATCGAGGTGCGCATCAACGCCGAGGACCCGGCCGGCGGGGCGTTTCTTCCCTCTCCAGGGCGTATCACCACGCTGCGGACCCCCGACGGCTTCGGGGTGCGCTTCGACACGGGCTTTGAGGCCGGCGACGAGATCAGCCAGTTCTACGACAACCTGATCGGCAAGCTGATCGTATGGGGCGCCGACCGTGACACCGCCATCCGTCGGATGCTGCGTGCACTGGACGAGTTGGACATCCGGGGCGTGGCCACGACGGCTGCGGCCGACGTGGCGATCCTGAAACACCCCGACTTCGTGGCCGCAACGCATTCTACCAGGTGGGTCGAGAGCGTCCTGGACCTGAGCGGCGTGGGATCTGGTTCCGGTGGCGGCGACGTCGATGTCCCTGCGGGTTCGGTGCGCCGTGACACCACCGTTGAGGTGGGCGGGCGCCGCATAGAGGTCTCCATGTGGGTACCGGACCCGGCCGAGGTGGGAACCATGGGTGGCCGCCCCCGCCGCTCGAGTGCCGGTCGCAGCGCCGGCGGCGGCGTAGGCAACGGTCAGGTGGCCGTGCCCATGCAGGGAACGATCGTGAAGGTGCTAACCGCCGTGGGCGACGCCGTCGAGGCCGGCGACACGGTGTGCGTGCTTGAGGCCATGAAGATGGAAAACAACGTGACGGCCGACATTGCGGGCACGGTCACAGAGGTAAAGGTGGCAGTCGGCGACTCGGTCGGCAGCGGCGACGTGGTGGTCGTGATCTCCCCGGATGGCAGCGAGGCGGCTGGCGACGGGTAGCCCCAGAGCACGCTCTCCCACCGGGGAGCACGCCCCTCGTAGGCTAGCTGCCGTGGTTGTAACCCCCGCCAGCCCCGTGGCACACCAACTCTCCCGGATGAGAACCCGCAGCCTCGTGAACGCCTGGCGCCTGGTGCGCAGCGGCGATGTGGCAGGCCTGGGCCGCCGTCTGGTGGCCCGGGTGACCCGCCTGGGCGCCGACCGCCCCGTGCGCTACCCGGCATGGCGAAGGCACCACGTGCTGCTCACCGACGCCGACCGGGAGCGCATTGCGGATCTGGCGGCCAGACTCACCAAACGACCCTCGTTCACCCTTGTCGTGGAGGTCGGCGCTAATACCGACCCGGGCCTGTTGGGTGCGACTCTGGAGTCGGTGGCTGCCCAGGCGTGGCCCGAGTGGGTTGTGTACCTCGCCACCGATGCGGATCTCGCTGACGGGTTGACGGACAACCTCACCGCCGCGGTCGCATCCGTGGGCGACGCCCGGGTGCGCGTCACCGGACCAGGGCAGGCGGCGCTGGGAGACTGGGCGGCGTGGGTTCCGGTGGGCGACCTGCTCCACGAGGCCTGCCTCTTCGCCCTGGCTCATGACGTTACCCACACCCCCGGGGCGGCGCTGGCCTACACAGACAACGACCACGTGGACGCCAGGGGGCGCCACTCGCTTCCCCACACCAAGCCGGACTGGAACCCGGACCTGCTCATGGGCCAGGACTACCTGGGGGGCCTCGTGGTCTACCGCCAGGACGTGATCGCCGGTGCAGCGGGCTCCGAAACTCCCCATGAGCGGGCGCTGCGTACCACGGCGGACCTCACGGCCGCCCAGGTGCTCCACGTTCCCCATGTGCTCTACAGCGCCAGGATCGGCCCCGGTGGCCTCGGCTGGACCGAGGGCACCCACGTCACGTGGCCGGTTCCCGATCCCGCCCCCAAGGTCTCTGTGCTCATTCCAACCCGCGATCAGGGTCGCCTGCTGGAGAAGTGCGTTGCCTCTCTGATCGGCGACAGCGCCACTACCGAGTACCCGAACCTGGAACTGGTGCTGGTCGACCACGAGTCCACCGAACCATGTGCCCGCGCCGTGATCGACTCCCTGGCCGCCGACCCGGCCCACACAGTCGTCACCTTCTCGGGGCCGTTCAACTTTGCGGCCATGGTGAACCGGGCCGCCGAGGCCGCCACCGGCGAGTTGTTCCTCCTACTCAACAACGACACTGAGGCGATCAGTTCTGACTGGCTGGCAGAGATGGTCGGGCAGCTCTCGCGCCCCGAGGTGGGCGTCGTCGGCGCGCTACTACTTTTTTCCGACGGCACCATCCAGCATGCCGGCGTACACCCCGGCGTGGGTGGCCTGATGGGCCACGGCCACAAGCACCGCCGTGGTGACGACCCGGGCTACTTCGGACGCCTCACGGTGGCCCACGATGTGGCCGCCGTCACGGGCGCCTGCCTTGGCATCACCCGGGCCAACTGGGAGCGCCTGGGCGGGCTCGATGAGGAGCACCTTGCGGTGGCCTACAACGACATCGACCTGTGCCTGCGGGCCCGTACAGCCGGACTGCGGGTCGTGTTCACACCGCACGCAGTACTTCACCACCACGAGTCGCTCTCACGTGGGTTCGACAACGACCCGGCCCGCAACGAGCGCCTGGCTGGTGAGGTGGCGGCAATGCGGGAGCGCTGGGGCGACCTGCTGGCCGTCGACCCGGCCTACAGTCCCAACCTGGCGCTCACGGGCAGGGACTTTACCCTGGCCGAGCAGCCACGGATGGAGCCCGTGTGGCGGATGCGATGTGATTAGGTTTTACAGCGTGGGGTGGCTTCCCCTAACGGAATCGGCTAATTAGTCCATCGGCGTCTGATGCCCTCTGAGCAGGACGCTCGCTCCTGACCACTCACCACCTAGCGGTTGGCAGCGGCGCGGCCTCTCCCTCGCTATCCACCCTTTCCGACTCTCCGCCACCACCAGTCCCCGAAGGCAGGGTCCTAAAGTTGCACCTCGTTAGGAGGCCATAAGAGTTATAATCAATTACACATGCCTCTGATCTCACCAGTATTGTAACTGGTTATGATTTTCAGGATTGGTCAGTGAGATTCTCGACACTCGCGTTTGGTCATCCTATTTCTGCAATCACGATAGACAGCGATTGTTACTATTTCAATTCATATCTTGAGTCCAATTATGATCAATATAACTCAGAATAATATCTCGATTGACTACTCGCGGGGTGGTTCTCTTATCGTTTCCTTTAACGCCTGTGTGACTCGGCTAACCAAATCGGGGGGTGACTGATTGTGTGAATCACAGAAACCTTTCCGAGCAGTTATTACCGGTTCACTTGACCACCAACTGTCTACATCGTTCCATATATTCGATAACTTATTGGCTGCTGAAATAGGTGAATAGTGGAGGATTTCCGCTTCGATAAGACTCTCGAACACTGGAGTTGCTGTCTCTCTCAACTCCCAATGGTTTGGGTTCCAAAAAATAATGGTTGGAACATCCATAGTGAATGACTCCAAAAACGTTGTGGCATTGCGGGTCGCGATCATGACACGTGCCTGCGGCAACAAATCGGCCATTGTCGACGGACCCTGAGCGTCGTCAAGTCGAACATCGGGGCACCTGTCTTGCCACCGTTTGACCTGGTCCCAACCGTAATCCTCCCGATAGAGTCGGACTAGGAGAGCCGACCGTATGTGCTCCGGAAGTGCCTCCACGAACTTGAACTGATCCTCAAGCCAAGAGAGCCACTGGCTAGAAATAGGACAACTGTAGAGGTGGTGACTTTGGCGCGGGTCACTATTGCCGACTAGGAGTGCTGTCTCCTGTTCTGCGTGGACCGACCTGGAGTGTTTTCGAGCAATTAGTTGTCCGACTGGCTTTATCCGACTATTGGCGGAGTCCTTCCACCCCCAGGAGAGGAACGCGTCACTGATCCTGAGTTGGTGATCTTCTATGAAGAAGTGCCGGAGGGCGCCGTGACATCCGCCGTGCTGACCGATTGCCAATCGGGCACCATTTTCGACCTTCAGAGCAGCCCAAGCCTTGAACAGATCATCGCTGATATGCGCGTTGCTGGTGAAGATGAGTCTTGGATTTGCTGGCAACAACATTTCCTCAACAGCAGTCTGAAGATTGCAGTACCCATCCGAATAGGCTCTGGGAATCTGTCGAGGAATCATCTCCCTCACAAACTCTTCAAAAATATCAGTGGGAGTACCCGACATCGTCCAGTGAGTTCTAGCGGCCTCTACTTGTAGGTCAGGTCTTGGTATTAGGTGCCAAATGACTGGAGATTGATGCAACTGAAGGGACAAAACCACTTCCTTCCGAAAGGAAAGGTAGGTGCCGAAAAGGACGATGTCATCTTTTCGGACGAACTGCGCAAACAAGCGTAAGGACATTTGCCACAATAGCGTCTTCACTGCGACTCTGTTGTTGGGATGCACAGCTACGGTCGTAGGAAACGGAAGATCATGTCTGGCTTCGCGACATATATCAACTTGTGAGAACTTCTCCAAGACCATTGAGTAGATATAGTGGTTCCATTCATCAAGCACATATAGTGTGCTAAAGTCATCAAATGTTCTTGGTACAAGATCTAATTCCCTAAACTTGAGCACGCGTGTCCAGGAGATGTCATGGTGATCTACTGCTTCTTCAATAGACAACCACCGATCACGCAGTATCGCTACGAAATACCCAAGCCATGGGCCGATCAGAATCCTCCAATAACGGAGACTGTGGTCAGTCCCATGGAGTTCATTAAGGTCCGATGCTAAGTCTTCTAGAAGCTTTTCATGAAACCCATCAAGATACCGGAAGTCGGCGGCCAATCGGCTCCGGTTGTCCCAATGATAGTTGACGACCTTTGTGTCAAGCCTAGACCATCTCTCTCGTCGAGAGAACCGGCGACACCACTCTCCAAGGAAAAGGATCGGCTCTCCATTAGGCCAAGTCTCTTCAATGGCGGTAGTAACCAGAACCCTGCTCATTATTCTCCCTGATACTTCTGTTGACCTATGCCACTAACTTCCATTCCAATCATCAACAAATGGTGAATAACACTCTATCTAACGAGTGTATGCCTGTCCGACGACTAGGTTCGTGATACCCAGATCCACTTAGTTTCGTGACGCTTAACTCGCCTACAACTCGTGCTGGATGTTCAAACGAACATTTTCCAAGTGATAACAATTCGTTATAGTGATTCAGAATTCCACAACCTACGACTCTGACAGGCTAAAGGTACCCATGCCCGGAGGACCCATCGACGGTAACTGCACTGTTTCGGCATGGTTCTAATGACATGCCGTGGGATGGTGTCTGTCGCTGTTGGTCCGCGCAAACACAACGAGCGGTGACGCCCAGATTGCGGTTAGAGAAATTCAGCGACGATTTGCATCGTGGCGGGCGCAGTCGGAGGCGGTATTGTGTCTGCTCGTTGGTGACGTAGGCAGTCGTTGGCCTGGAGATTCATAGGTGTTCAAGAAGTTTCTGAGTGTTGGTGGTTTCCGGCCTAGTCTTCTTTTTTTCACGCCCCTCGCCGGGGAGGTCTATTCCTCTTGACAAGACAGAGAGTTCAATTCAAGTTTCTATCAGGCGAACCCTCGACGACGGGGAACCGGTGAATGCTGAGGTGCTGGCGCTTGTGCCGGCCAGATCGGGGTCCAAATCGGTTAGAGACAAGAACGTCTATCCACTCGCTGGTCACCCACTCCTTGGTTGGTCGATCGCAGCGGCACGAAAATCGGCACTAATTGATCGCGTACTACTCACCACGGATTCTCCGACCTACGCGGCCGTTGGCGATACCTATGGCGCCGAAGTACCTTTCCTCCGACCAGCAGCCTTGGCGACCGACGATGCTCTCGACAACAGCTTCGTAGAACATGCTCTCAACTGGCTGGTCGATAATGGAGGGGAACCCGAGTTACTCATTAACCTGCGGCCCACCACACCCCTCCGCCGTCCGGAGGTAATCGATAAAGCGATTGAGCAGTTCCGTGCATTCGAAGGATTCACTGCCCTTCGGTCGGTGCACGAAATGTCAGAGTCAGCCTTAAAAACATTTGAGATCATCAACGGCCTGCTTCGGCCCATGGGCTCACCAGACGGCACGGTTGACGACGTGAATTTGCCACGTCAGCAATATCCATCCACCTACGATGCGAACGGGTATGTGGACATCCTTTCGACCGAAGTTATCCGGTCCAGCGATACCTTGTATGGGGATCGAGTAGTTCCGTTCATTACGGAGCGCACCTTGGAGATCGATACACCTGCCGACATTGAGTATTTGGAGTACCTCGTGGAGTTGAATCCAGATCTAGTTGAGAGTTTGTTCACATGAGAGATCCCGCCAATAGGCATGGAGAGACTCAGTGATCTTCGATCGAAACCCGCGAGAGGTGCCACCGGTGGAGACCTCCTTTCGTCGTATACAAACGCCGATTCCCGCCCCCGGAACCCGCGAACTCCTAGAACGTCTTGAGTCATGTGAGGCTCGGTCGATGCAGGGACAGTTGCCCCTGATCTGGGATCGAGCCGAGGATTTCAGTGTCTATGATGCTGCAGAGAACCGGTGGATTGACTGCACCTCGGCGGCTTTTCTTACCAATGTCGGCCACTCCAATCAGAGAATCTTGGCCGCAATACGGAATGCTGTCGATCAGTCCCTGATTCACTGCTACGTATATGCCAATGAGGTCAGGATTAGGTATCAGGAACGGTTGATTGAGTGGGCTGGCTGGCCGTTCACGAAGTCCTATTTGGTGTCGACTGGATCAGAAGCAACTGAGGCAGCATTCAAGATCATGAGAATGGAGGGTCAACGGCGGGGAAAACGACGGTTGGGTGTCCTCTGTCTGGAGGGCAATTTCCACGGTCGTACGACCGGTGCGCAGATGATGAGTGGGAACCCTACAGCGAGAGAGTGGCTCGGGTTCATGGATCCGGATATCCACCATCTGCCATTCCCCTATCCATGGGTTATGGAAGGTCAGGATCCGGCAGCGTTCTTTGAGGAGGGCATCCAACTGCTTGTGAATCAGGGTTTGGATCCCTCCCGCGACCTCTGTGGAATTATGCTTGAGACGTTTCAGGGATGGGGGGCGGTATTCTACCCTGACGATTATGTGGCGGCCGTAAAGGCCTTCTGCAAGGAGGTCGGCGTTATTCTTGCGTTCGACGAGATGCAGGCCGGATTCGGCAGGACTGGTCGGGATTTCGGTTTCCAACACTATGACGTCGAACCTGACCTGATCTGCTGCGGAAAGGGCATGAGTGGAGGCCTTCCGCTCTCCGGTGTTCTCGGACGGTCGGAGTTGTTGGACGTGGCTCCAACTGGAAGCATGAGCAGCACACATTCGGCGAACCCACTTGCTTGCGCAGTGTCACTCGCGGTCCTTGACGAAATGGTCGAACGAGATTTGTCGGTTGAGAGTGCGCGAAAGGGTGAACTTCTGCATCGCGGGCTGTCAGAGTTACGTGAGACCTATCCAGATCGCATCTCAATGGTTCTTGGCCGTGGGTTGCTTGCTGCAGTGATCATGCGTGACCCTGTAACTGGGTTGCCAGACGCCCGGATCGCTTCCCTGGTGTCAGTGCGATGTATGGAAAAGGGCCTGCTCGTCGTTCACACGGGACGTGAATCGATCAAGATCTCGCCCCCCCTTACCATTTCTGACGAAGCGGTGCTTGAGGCGGTGGAGGTCCTTGGGGAAGCGATTGGTGAGGTCTCAGCCGAGGTTGATTGCTGATCGAGATGACATTGGCAGGGAGAGAGGACATCACAGTCCCTGTCGTTAACTTGAGTTCTTGGCGGGGGTGACTCGGTATCACTGCTATCTTTTCGTATGAGATTGACTGGCCTGTTAGTTCTATTTGCGGGATTCGACAACCTGCTGATCGGTACGGTGACTAGTTGTGATTCTGGCTGTCTCCAGCACTTTCGATTTAGTGCTTCTATCTCGTAGAGGGCCTAGCCAATACTGGTTGGTAGAGTTTGGCCAGTGTTGGATCGGATGCCCAGGGAAGCTCCGTGGCTCTGAGTGAGTGACAATGATCATTGACCGTGACCTCGCCAGTTTTCTCGTCCTTTACGATGAGTCGATCCGCTCAGTATTGGCGAAAATCGAAGGGAACACTAAGGGCCTGGTCGCCTGCATTGATGGCGCCGGAGTTCTCCAGGGCCTGTTGACCGACGGGGACATACGTCGCTGGATGATTGAGTCAACCGATTTGGATCTTGAGTCGCCTGTCGGGACCATCGTTAATGCGAACATTACTTCAGCACAGATCGATACCAATCCGTCGGTGGTGGAGGCCATGTTCGATCACAACGTGCGTGTGGTCCCGTTGACCGACTTGGTAGGTCGTTGCGTTGCGTTGGCGTGGCCGACACGGGACCATTATGTGATTGATGGCCGTCGAATTGGAGTCGACAACCCGTGCTTTGTCGTCGCCGAAATCGGAAACAACCACAATGGCGACTTGGACACTGCCTTTCGACTGATCGATGAGTCGGTCGCAGCGGGAGCTGACTGCATTAAGTTCCAGATGAGGGATCTATCGACGCTCTACTCAAACCGGGGAGATGCGGACGACCGCCGAGAGGATCTAGGTTCCCAATACGTGTTGGACCTCCTGCAGAGATTTCAGTTGACGCAGGCGGAGATGACGATGGCCCTGGATCGCGTTCGAGAGGTTGGGGTGATTCCACTCGTGACCCCGTGGGACGTGGCCAGCATGAGATTCTTACTTGATCAAGGAGTGCCGGCATTCAAGACGGCATCGGCCGACTTTACGAACCTTGGTTTCCTTGAGAATTTGGCATCTACTGGACTCCCTCTCATTTGTTCAACTGGGATGACTTCTGAGGAGGAAATCCACCAGTCGATTGAGGAGCTCCGTGGGTTTCAGGTGCAGTTCGCTCTACTTCACTGCAACTCAACCTACCCTGTTCCGTTCAAAGACGTGAACCTCAGATACATGGAAAGCCTCCGTGTACTTGGCGACTGTCCGGTCGGGTACTCAAGTCATGACCGTGGAGCCAGCATCTCAATTGCCGCGGTCGCGCTTGGAGCGAACATCATTGAGAAACACATTACTTTGGACAAATATATGGAAGGCAACGACCATCGAGTCAGCCTTCTACCGTCTGAGTTCACGAAAATGGTCGACGGAATCCGCGAGGTCGAGATTGGACTTGGTGACGCAGGCCCGCGCCATTTGAGTCAGGGTGAATTGATGAACCGTGAATCCCTCGGGAAGAGCCTGACCGTAAACTGCTCTCTGTCGCCTGGAGACGTGATCGAGGCGCACATGCTGGAAGTCCGAAGTCCAGGGCATGGAATGCAGCCAAACCAGATTGGCAATGTCGTTGGAACGGCCGTGTCGCATGACCTTAAACGTGGTGACTTTCTGCGTCAGTCACACTTCGGCCAGGTGCTGGCTGAGCCGCGCCCGTATGGATTTAGGAGGCCATTTGGAATTCCTATTCGTTATCACGATCTCAATGATCTTGGTGAGCAATCTAATTTCGATCTCCTAGAGTTCCATCTCAGTTACAAGGATCTGGAGGTTGACGAGAAAGCATTTTTCAATGAGGTGAGCGATCGTGACCTCGTAGTTCATGCACCAGAACTCTTCGAAGGAGACCACGTGCTGGACCTTTGCGCTACCGATCACGACTATCGAGAGTTATCGATCAAACACCTCGCACGTGTGATAGACGTGACACGACGACTTGCAGTGTGGTTTGGCCGCGCCGATCTACCTCGGATTGTCGTGAATGTAGGAGGGTTCACACAGGACGCACCGCTAGCTCCACGGGATCGAGAGATGCGGTATGCGATGGTGATTGACTCACTTGAACAGATCGATCTGACTGGGGTTGAGATCCTTCCACAGACCATGCCACCGTTTCCGTGGCACTTTGGTGGCCAACGCTTCCAGAACCTGTTCATGGATCCGTGGGAAACGGCGGATTTCTGTCGCGACCATGGGTACCACCTCTGTCTCGACACTTCGCACTCTAAGCTCGCTTGCAACCAGCACCACTGGTCGTTCAGCGACTTCGTGTCCACTGTGGGACCTCATGTGTCCCACATTCACGTGGCTGATGCTACGGGTGTTGACGGAGAAGGCTTACAAATTCTTGAGGGTGAGATTGACTTCAATGTCCTAGGCCAGAACCTTGCTGAGTACGCTCCAAGGGCGTCGTTTATCCCAGAAATCTGGCAGGGCCACAAGAACGGTGGTGAGTCATTCTGGCGATCGCTCGAACTACTGGAGTCCTATCTGTGAGAAACTTGTGGTCTGGCACTCCGGGAAAACGGACGTGACAAAAGGGCAACTCTTCCGGCAGGTTCCGAGGTTGCTTTTTGGCTCGGGTGTCATCTCCAGGCTGGGCCAGTTGCTTCCCCCGATCGGTTCCGGACGACTCTTCATCATCGATTCAGTCCTCGAGGAACAGAACATTGCCAAACGACTGCCAATTGGTCACAGTGACGTTGTTGAGTGGTTTCCAGCCGGCGAACACGAACCATCAACCGCGCAGGTAGACGAGTTGCGTGACCGGATAGTTGGTCGGTCAACTTACCTTCCAACGGGAGTGGTTGGTGTTGGTGGCGGTAGCACAATGGACGTGGCCAAGGCTGTGTCGGTAATGCTCACCAACGAGGGATCTTCAAGCCAGTACCAAGGGTGGGATCTCCTGCGACGACCTGGAGTTTTCAAGGTGGGCGTTCCAACCCTGGCTGGATCTGGGGCAGAGGCCAGTCGGACTTCTGTCCTAACGGGCCCCACGAAGAAGTTCGGGATCAACAGCGACTTCAGCATGTTTGATGCCGTAGTGCTTGACTCCAGCCTAATCTCAGGAGTCCCCCGTGACCAGCGACTCTACTCGGGTATGGACTGCTTCATTCATTGCGTAGAGAGCCTACAGGGGACAATGATTAACGAGTTAGCGAGAAGTTACGCCACACAGGGTCTTGAGCTTTGTACCAAGGTGTTTCTTGAGGGTGGAAGTGACGAAGAGTTGATGACGGCCTCGTTCATGGGTGGTGCTTCGATTGTGAACTCTGAGGTCGGAGTCTGCCACGCACTTTCATATGGTCTTAGCATGGAACTTGGCTTCAGACATGGCTTTGCTAATTGTGTGGTTTTCAATGTACTAGACGATTATTATGGCGAGTGGGTCAACCGCTTTAGGACGATACTTAGGGCTCACGATATATGTATCCCAAAAGGTGTTTGTAGTGGATTGGATTCTGATGCAATGAATAGAATGGTTGCAATGACTATGAAAATGGAACGACCTCTAATCAACGCTTTAGGCGAAGACTGGCAAGACCGGTTTACTCCAGGCGAAATATCGAGTCTTTACGAGTCGATGTAGTCTCGGCGGACCTTTCATTCGTAGCAGTTGCCACGTCATTCCATTCGATACGTTGCATTGCATCTAAGGGATGCTCGCCGCCAGTGAGTCATCCGTTCCTTCTGACTAGTACCATCGGTAGTCAAGTACTAGGGAGTAGTGACACGTTGGAGAAGTTAGGTCAATGTGACCTTCGGAAGTGGAGCGACATTAACGCGATTCGGCATTCGCACCGATTAAGTTCCGAGTTCAGTTGATCACGCTGGGCGATAGATGAGCAAGTTCAATAAGCTTCCTGCACCAATTCATGACCTGCATCGCCAGTTACTTGAAGTTGGTGCCTGTGGAGATGGTCCACTGACGCTATTTCATCCACGTGTACGTGATCGGGCCGATATTGAAGTACTTAGGTGTAATGATTCTGGAGTTATAGTTCTCTCTCGCATAGATCATATTATTGATTCATTCTATACAGATCCACTACCTGTCTCATCACTAACTGGTTTAGATAATGCAATAGACTACCAAGACAGACTGGACACTAGTCGTCGTATCAAACTCCTTAACCGATCTGTCGCGAACCGTCGATGGTTAGATATTGGGACCGGACCGGGTACACTTATTACTGAATTAGAAGGAGTTCCGACTCTTTCTTGTGGTGTTGAACCGAATAATGTCTATCGTAGCATGTTGCAATCTAATAGTCATGATATTCGACCTTCAATTGAAGATTTTCATGGATGCTATTTTGATGTGATCTCTCTCTTTCATGTCTTTGAACACCTAGTTGATCCACTAGACCATCTTAACAGAGTAAGAGAACTACTGATACCTGGTGGTACTATATTCATTGAAATACCCCATGCAAATGAGTTTCTTTTGAATTGTGCCAATCTTGTTGAGTATAGAGACTTTACGCTATGGAGTCAGCACCTTGTTCTTCATACACAAAGAAGTATTGTCCAAATGTTGCAATATTCAGGATTTAATATTATCAATTTAGAAGGAATCCAACGATACTCTCTGGAAAATCATCTGTATTGGTTCAAGTATGGGCTGCCTGGAGGTCATCACGTGATGTCCGATCTCGTCGAAGATGACCTTCGTTTATCCTATGAAGAGACACTACGCCGATTGGACTCAACGGATACGTTGATGGTTTCAGCAACAGTGCCTAACTGACAATGTTCTTCTTACAGTCAGTGAGTTAATGTGGATGTGCTGTTGAGTTATACCAGAGTAGCTATTTTGAACTCCAGTTTTACCATTAATTTCAGTAGACAATATGACGAATCAGTCTGGCTAGCACTTGAACTTCCGGAATCCTAATCTGTGAGAAATACCTCACCCACAGAATTAGGATCAGGTCCTTGGTGTCAGGTGCAGTATGGAACGAGTGTCGATTTCTTCTCGCTGTCTAACCTCAAAATGGTCTTCTAGAAGTTCTGTAATTCTTGCACCATCATATCGGTCCCGGTAGTCATCGGCGTTGGTCTTCTGTTCAAGCAGTAGAGCGACCATCGGATCATTCATTGCTGGAATCTCAAGGATTAAGTCGGCCTGAAGCGAATGAAGGAATCCAACAACCAACTCCGGTGGTATTGATGCACTTATTACTAGGTGATGAATGACGGCTAGACAGAGTACCAGATCGGGTCGAACACGCTGAAAGAACGATTGACGCTCCTTGTTGGCCCACCCTCGACCACCACTTGGATCTGCAATATCCACAACCAAGGGCAGGATGTTCTTACCTGAACCTTTTAACGAACAATAGAGGCTATCGATGACGGCATCGTCACTATCAATAGCAATGACATAATCAGCAAAGGGAGCAACGACTTTGCTGAAGGTACCATCGTTGGCCCCAATGTCCAAGACCAGTGTAGGCATGCGAGAAGAAGCCACATTGGCTACGAAGTCACGCTTTGCCTGGAATGCTTTTGGTGAATAGTGAGATCGATCCGAATATGAGGACCAGTGGGAGTTCTTGACTTGTCGGTCAATGCGTGTCAGCAGTTTCTTGAGTCCGCTCATCTGTCGGTTGACGACCTTTTCGGTCATTCCTACAACTGCAAGGTCCGAGTGACTAGATGTCCCAGTCCCCCGTGCCCTTCGCCTTTCTACTAAGGCCTGTAGACCGACGTGAACGGCAAGTGAGGGACGTAGTCGTTCGGACCAAGCCAACCGGGCCCAACACATCGATGCTGGAATTCCCACTAGCGAACCGCGGAGCATCAGACGATGATCCGATCCGCTACCCCTTGCTCCCGACAAGATCGGATAGAGAAACAGTTCGCAGAACTGCCTATAGGCGATCCACGCCTGACCATCCCGATAGGGTTCAAATGAACCAACGTCAATATGCACCGGACGGCTCCCGACGAACTGGATGTTGTACGGAGTTGCATCCTTCGTCATCCAACCATCAGCAAGCGCCTTCATGGCAACACCAAGTTCAAGTTCGGCCGCGTCCAACAGCATCGTCCGTGACCACTCAAACGGGTAACTGATCACCGGCAGTTGATCATGTTCCATGACCGTCTGCCACGAAACACACCCACTGGCCGTTAGGAATTCTTCAAGGTCAGTTGGATCGGTGACAAGTCTCGTACCAATGATCTCGCCGTTCTCCATCCCATCTACAAAGAATCTCGCTGACAGCATTGCCGCAACTTCAGTCTGCGTGGACTTCAAGCCTCGAAACACGCGATCCGCAGACAGGTACACCCGACTCTTGGGGTCCCTGAATGACCCCGGATCAGTGACGATCACTTCATGGTCGCAGATCCGACAAACACGTCCCTAACGCGCTACTTCTCATCAGTGTCATTCGACTGTCGACGCGGCCACCTTCGCATGCGGTGCCAGAGGGTCCGACCGACAACACGCAACCCGGCCACCCCACCACCAATAGCTGCGACCACAAGTGAGATAGAGCCACCGTCAAGATATGCGAAGAAAAGCGCCACGGCGACCGATGATACAATAACGGCCCGGACTCCACACCGATGAACAAAGGTTGGCTGGCCATGGCGAAGGCACCGCGTCGCTAGTCAACTGCAATCGACACCTCGATGCCTGTCGTATCGCGAGCCCCGGACACTTGTAGAGGAGCCACCAGAAACCAGAGATGCTCTGCCGCTGCTCTGTCTGAAGACCACACTACAAAGCCACCAGTCAATCTCGAAGAGAGTTAGATTATCTAGCCCCCAGCGGTCTTCTGGGCGACGTGGCGGAGACTTTGTCGAAGTGCTGGGGAGACCTGTACTACGCCGACCCGACTCTGACCAAACCGGACACTCACCGGTAGAGGCTTTACCCTGACCGCCTTCCTGACAGATATCCAACTCGTCAACAAACGCTCTGCACCCCAACTACGTAATTACAGGCGGTCAACATTGTCGCCGAAGAACTTCCCACTGGTGTCCAAGATGCAGTCGACATGACCGAGTTCTCTGGAGTCGAGGAACTCATTGTGAGCCTGAAGGATGATGAGCACGTCAGCTGCCTTAGCAACGTCACCGATGTCGACAATCCGTGGAATCTCTTCACCAGCGACGGTGAAACTATCTACATGGGAATCGATGAATGACACATTGGCGCCCATTGCCTTCAGGTGTGCAGTGACCGGCTTTGCCGGACTCTCCCGTTGGTCACTCACGTTCGCCTTGTAGGTCACACCTGCGATAACTATGCGTGAACCATTCATTGGCTTCATTAACCTGTTGAGAGCATCTTGGGCGCGCCTCGCCACGTAAGCGGGCATGCGCTCTGAGACCTCCTGTGCCAGTTCCACGAACCGGAGTCGGTAACCGATCCTCTTGGCCACCCAGGAGAGGTAGTTCGGGTCTATTGGAATGCAGTGGCCGCCGACGCCGGGGCCGGGCCTGAAGGCCTCAAATCCGAATGGCTTGGTCGCTGCAGCGTCGATAGAGGCCCACAAGTCGATCCCTATTTCGTGGCAGAATACCGCCATTTCGTTAATCAAGGCGATGTTGACGTGGCGGTAGGTGTTTTCGAGCAACTTGGCAAACTCAGCCTCACGAAGTCCTACAGTTGGAACCACAGTGTCAACGAATTGGCTGTAGAACTGGACTCCTCGCTCGGTGCAGGCCGAAGTCAATCCACCGACGATCTTGGGTGTGTTGCATAGACCCCACTCCGGGTTGCCAGGATCAATGCGCTCGGGCGAATACACAAGGTTGAAGTCAACTCCTGCAGTCAACCCACTCTTCTCCTCAACAAGAGGCTGAACCATATCCTCCGTCGTCCCCGGATAGGTGGTTGATTCCAACACTATGAGCGAACCTGGCTGCAGGTGCTCGGCAACCGTGATGGCCGCTTCCTTGACTGCCGCCAGATCAGGGTTTCGATCCTTATCGAGAGGAGTTGGGACACAAATGATTATGACATCGGAGTCACCAATACAGCCTGGATCCGTGGTTGCATTGAAACCAAGTGTGAGCATTTCGGCAATATCAGTTGAGTCAATGTCATCGACATGCGAGAGGCCGGCCGTTAGACCTGACGCCACAGATGGGTCGGAGTCGAGACCAGACACCCTCATGCCAACACGACAGGCCTCCAGTGCCATGGGTAGGCCTACATAACCAAGGCCAACAACGGTCAAGGAACTTGTCATTCAGAACACTCTCAATCTAGAAGGAGCAAGTCTAGGCGTGCTCGGCCACGTAGATTGCCGGGTCCGCTCGTGATACCCACCGCGAAGTCTGACAGGATGTTGGCCGCGGGGCCTTGTAGTTGCCGCCGGGCTAGCGTTGTGTGGTGTCGTCCTTGGGACACTTACCTATGCGTGACCCATAACCGCTGCGATCATACGAACGGTACTTAAGTTAGATGGACTGATCGCTGAAGTAACCAGATAGAGATTACCTGACCTTGAGATTCCAGAAAAGACACGATCGAGTGGGTGGTCTCATGCCAAGTGCGGACCAGGGAACTGACAGCGACCTTGAGTCGCCGAATCTGGATCCGAGCGTAGTCAAGAGCTTTGGCGAAGAGTGGTCCCGGTTTTCGAATAAGCAGTTAAGTGAATATGAGTTGCAAGAGATGTTCTACGACTACACCTCGATCTTTCCTTGGGGTGACCTACCTGATGGCGCAGAGGGCTTCGACGCTGGCTGCGGGTCCGGCCGATGGGCTCGCTTCTTCGCCACACGGGTGGGTCTGCTGCACTGCATTGATGCAAGCGAGGCAGCACTTGATGTTGCGCAAGACACTCTTGCAGACCAGACCAACGTTAGGTTCCGTCACGAGGACCTCAGTTCAATGGGACTACAAGACAACTCGTGTGACTTTGGCTACTGCCTTGGCGTCCTCCATCACATCCCGGACACTGAACACGCTTTGGCAACATGCGTGGCGAAGTTGAAGCCCGGTGCACCATTCCTCGCATACCTCTACTACGACCTTGAGGGCCAAGGATGGTTGAAGCGTCGCCTTTTCGATATTGCCACAATGGTTCGTACGGTTGTGGCTCGACTGCCACCACGAGGCAAGGCAGTGATTGCGGACCTACTGGCCGGAGTCGTGTACTGGCCACTTGCCCGCACGGCCCTGAAACTAGAGATGGCCGGGCGAGATCCATCGTCGGTTCCTTTGTTCCAGTACCGGCACCGATCCTTCTATGTCATGCGGAATGACTCTCTTGACAGGTTCGGAACCCGCTTGGAGAAGCGTTTCAGCCGCAGTGAGGTGCACGATCTACTTGAAGGGGCGGGTCTCGAGAGGGTGACGATCGCCGATGGACCTCCATGGTGGGTCGCAGTTGGCTGGCGGAGACAGGTTGACGCGTGAAAGTCGAACCGAGCAACGTCCCCCTCGTGTCGGTTGTGATTCCCATGTATCAAGCTGAAGCTTGGATACTGGAGACACTGGCATCGGTAGCTGCACAGACATATCCACGAGTCGAAACGGTCGTAGTAGATGACGGGTCTACAGACGAGGGAGCCGATCTCGTAATCCGATACCAAGAGTTGAAGCCACATGCGATTCAACTAATCCGTACCGAAAACCATGGTGTATCCGATGCACGAAACACCGGAATTCTCGCATCGACTGGTGACTATGTTGCCTTTCTCGATGCTGATGATTTGTGGCATCCACGAAAGTTGGCGTCCCAGGTGGCTTGCCTTGAAGATCGCGAGGTGGTGGCATGTGTATGTGGTTATGAGTTGTTCGCCGATACAACCAGGCGGCCAATCGGTGTGGTGCAATTTAGGAACGGGGCGGCGGCACTTACAAAATGGTTGGCCCTTGAGGGGAACGGCCTCCTCCTGCCGTCAACCGCCTTGGTCCGGCGCACGGCAGTCAACGACTTGCGAGGGTTTGACCCAGAGTTCTCAGTATCGGCCGATCTTGATTTCGCGCTGCGTCTTGAGAAGCTCGGCCCGGTCATTGCCCTTTCGGAAGTGCTAGTGCGTTACCGCGTTCACCACGCGCAAATGCACCGCAATCTTGGAGACCTTGGTAGCGATGTGTCACTACTACACGATCAGGTATTCGCTGACACACGAGGGAGTTCGTTTGAGCGTAGATGCCGCGCCAATCTTGATGCTCACCTCGGGTTCTCGCACCTGATCCAGGGACACATCGCTTCCGCCCTGCCATTTCTGATCAACTCGCTGCGCCGCGATCCGCGCCGACTGGTCACTCTGCCACTTCGAGCCTTGGCCCGACGTCTTGCACGACAGTCGCGGGCACTGTTTTGTAGTCCTCACGCACGGTGGAAACTGTGAGGATCGTCACTCAGTGGATTGGTGGTGGGCGATTCACCGGATGGTCGGGGCGCACAAGAGGTGAAGCAGTACTAGTGCTTGCGACACGTGCAGTGACTGCTGGTTCAGGCGTCATATTTGTCCTCCTGACGGCTCGGCACCTAGGCCCCACCGGGCGCGGTGAAATCACCATCGCCTTCACCATCGCCTACATCACTGCCCATCTCGTCTCTTTAGGTACAACAACTAGTGGTCGGATCCATCTCCTCGCTCCCAATGACCCGGTTACCGCAAATGATTTCTGTTCCCTGACCGTTGCCCTACTGCCATTCCAGGGGGCTCTGGCAACAGTCGTTATTGGAGTTCTGTCGTGGACAACGCTGCACACGACGACAAATTTCATGCTAGCTGTCATAGGCCTGAGCACAGCCACGATGATGTTCCGCTCCGCCGTCTCCGTTCTCTACGGGCTTCGCCGATACCGAGAGGTCCTGGTGGCTGAGACTGGGATTGCCGTTCTTGAGGTGGGAACTCTGACACTACTCCTGGCGACTGGTCGACTGACTACCACGACTGCTGTGACAACTATGGCTATCGGGTCGGCTCTCTGTGCTGTGTGGCTTGTTAGACAGCCCGACGTCCTCAAGCGTGGTTGGAGGGATAACGCGTCAATGGCCAACTGGCGTACCCTCATAGTTGATGGAGTCTCACCGATGGTAGGTGGGCTCTTGTTCTTTCTTGCTCTCAGGATCGACCGGTTGATCCTGGCGATTGTCGCAGGGGCCGACTCGGTCGGGCTCTACACAGTCGCATTGGCGTTTCCCGAGACTCTAAGGATCCTGCCAATGGCAGTGGGCCAGGTGATGGCTGATCGTGGTCGCAGCGGCATCGACTCGGCGGCCTTGGTCCGGATGCGCGGAAGGCTCGCAGTCATGGGCTACTTCCTGATTCTCGGTATAGCGACAATGGTCGGATGGTTTCTTCTACCAATGGTCTTCGGTGAGGGGTTCAGGGAGGCTCGCGATGTACTGGTCATCGTCACAGTCGCTGAGGCATTCCTGTCGGTACACCTGATGCAACAGGTACTCCTCATCGGTTTCGGTCGCCCACGTAGCATCGGTGTACCAGCGACGGTTGGCGGTGTTGTGGTCATCGTGTTGGACCTGGTGATGATTCCGGCTTGGGGTATCCATGGTGCTGCATGGGCTGCCGTTGTTGGTTACGGCGTACTGTCCCTCATGTCTGTCCTGTGGACTGGTCGAGATCTAACGAAGACCAACGCCATATGAACCGCTGCAATGTTTCGGGCCCAATCGGCTACGTACCCCATAGCCCAGACCTCAACCGGCCAATGGACCGTCGTCGTTTCCCACGGTATGCAGATTTCCGCGACATTGAGTTCGACATTGTTTCCAACTGGCAGAACCATGAGATCGTTGTTCTGTCGCCTGCCGCAGACCTCACCACATGGATCAATGTCCCACGTGACCGTCTTGTCATCGTTGACCTCCCAGATGCCTACCTTGATGAGCGACGTGGCCTGAGACGGTCTGTCCGAGGGTTGGCGAAATGGTTCACGGGTGAATCAAGTCACCCGGTTGCCAGTTACCGCCATTTGACTGAACGGATGCTGGAGCGGGCGGACGCCGTCATCTGTAGCACAGAAGAGCAGGCAACCAATATCGCTTCCTTCAACGAAAACGTGCACCCTATATTGGATCTGCATGGCGAGTTCGAGTTCCTACCACCGGGAATCCGAAGATCTGGTCGATTCGACATTGTCTGGGAAGGTTTGCCCACGACACTCCAAAGTGTTCAACAGGTATTACCAGCCTTCCGTGCCCTCGCTAAGAGAGCCAAAGTCAGACTGCACCTCGTTACCGACCTATCGGGGCCGCGCTACATGAACCGGTTCGTCGTCCGTCGCACCGAGGACGTTGTAACCGACTGGGGCATTGACATCAGGATACACCAATGGAGCATCGAGACGCTGACCGAAGTCGCCCGGTCCTGCGACCTGGCGATCGTGCCAGTCGACCTCACAAATCCAATGGCCGTAGGCAAACCCGAGAACCGGATGCGCATTTTCTGGCGGCTGGGCCTTCCGGTAGTGGTGTCAGCAAATCCGGCACATACGAGAGCTGCCGAACTTGCGGGATTGGGCAATCGGGTGCTCTGTTCAACGACTGAAGACTGGGAGACAACGCTGGCTGAATTGTCTTCCAGGCCGGACCTGCGGTTGAAGATTGCGTTGGCTGGTCAGGCGACTGCCCGGGCTTCCTACTCTGACGAGTCTCTTGCCACGCGTTGGGACTGGGTCATCGAGAATCTTCAACACTGATTATTGTGGACAATTCCAGCGACCTTTCTGTGGTTACGTACCTCTCGATGGATCCAGTAACGAGCACGGTCGGCCAGTCACAGGTCCTCAACTACGTTGAACGTCTTGCTGAAACTGGTCTTGTGATTGACCTTGTCACCTTCGAACATCACGTCGACACGGAGCTTCGGAACAGGCTGGTTGACCTTGGCGTTTCCTGGCATCCGCTGGAGTATGGGCGACGGGGTGCGGTTGGTGGCCTCTGGCGTGTGCTTCGAGCTACCCGGGCTATTCAAGGAGCAGCACTGGTTCATGCCCGCAGTGACATGGCAGCGGCAGCAGCGATTCTCGCCGGGGTCGAGTACTGGGTCTGGGATGTCCGTTCTCTATGGGCCGACCAGAAGGTTGCTTCGGGGGTTCTCAGGTCTGGCTCACTACAGGAACGGGTTCTTCGCTGGGTAGAACAACGAGCGGCGTACCGATCTAAGGCTGTGATCACACTTACTGAATCTGCAATAGGGGAACTTGATTGCCGATACGAGGGAGTAGCGGGGCCAAAGGCACGCGTCATAACCACCTGCACCGATCTACGGCACTTCTCGGTATCGCCAATGCCGACAACAACGGTTCGGGTCCTACTACCAGGAACACTGAACCGATTCTACGATGTGCCATCGATGCTTGATCTGGTAGAAGAACTTCGCCACCGCCGCCAGATTGAGTTCATCGTTGCGTCACCGGAGGCAACTTCATGGGAGAATGAGCTTACTTCACAGGACGTAATAAGATTGTCGGCAACTCCTGAAGAAATGGTTGACCTGATCGCATCGTGTCACTTGGGCCTCAGCATTTGTCGTGATGACGCCGGAGTGAGCCTCAAGGCAGCCATGCCCACGAAGATCGGCGAGTTCTTGGCCAGCGGACGACCGGTAGTCGTTAACCCAGGTCTGGTAGATGCTGCTGGACTGGTTGAGGCCAATGGGTGCGGTGTCGTATTCGGGTCATCGGGACCCTGCAACATCGTAGAAGCGGCCGATCGAATTGAATCATGTCTGAACGATCCGAAAATGCCAGAACGCTGTCGCGGTCTCGCTGAAACACACTTCAACCTTGACGCTGGTGTGAGGGACTTGGTCAGAACTTACCGCTTGGTGCATACGCGGTCGTAGGTTTTCGCGATGCAACAGTCAAGAACATGCACTACAGGAGTTAGAAGTTGTTGAGGGCTCAGATCA
>Ga0187827_10002302_pt1 | contig 26327 bp, 33 predicted proteins | sample ETNtaG_39_FD_167969 | JGI IMG/M metagenome (GOLD analysis project Ga0187827, IMG submission 167969) | Marine microbial and viral communities from oxygen minimum zone, Eastern Pacific Ocean - ETNP2014_SV_150_PacBio MetaG (Illumina Assembly) | ecosystem: Environmental > Aquatic > Marine > Hypoxic... | reverse complement strand
TTATCTACACCATAAGATTTGCTCATTAGTAATAATCTTGCGTTATATAAAGCTTGATAATCTTTTGGCAAGTATCTGAGCATTCTTTTTAAATCCCAATATTTATTTTCCCAAGCTAACCAATCGGCCCTTTTGATATGATCTTCGGTATTCAAATATTTTTTTAATTTTTTTTTTAAATATTTAAGATCTCTTTTTGATAACTTGGCAGTAATCCAACCATTTTTTATTAAAGATATTCCTTTTTCATGGTTACCTTTTGACAAATAGCTTTGACCTAACATTAATTTTCCATATCCACTGAAAGGATCTTTTTTATCAAATAATTCTATTACCCTATTGTCAGAAATTGTTTTTGTATTAATTTTGTGTTCCAATAAATACCTAAGTCTGTTTATTCTTGGATAGCTTGGATTTAAGTTAATAAAATTTATGTAATCATAGAAATTTGCTTGATTAATGGGTTCTAATAAGTAAAGCCATTTAACCAATCTATAAATTGATCTATTTTTAGCGTCACTTGCCAAGTTTATTGCGCTGGTCCATCTTTTTTTATCTATTTCAGAAAATATCTTTTTAGCTAATTTAAAATCTTTTTTAGAAAAATACTTAGATTTAGTAGCAACCTTTCTTTTTTGCCCCTGATATGTAATTGGTTTTTTTCTAGGAATAATTAATTCTTTATCCACAATTTTTGCAATAATTTTTTCCTTCTCACTTTCTTTTCTTTTTTTCACAAATTTGGGCTTTTCTATTATTTGATCTTCAGGTTTTTTTTTAGGTAATAAATATTTTGTTTTCTTAGCTTCCAATTTTATGAGATCACCGTTTATTGGCTTAATTTTTGGTAGAAGCTTTTTTTTTAATAATCTTTTATTAATTTTAGGCTTGGAATCAATTTGAGAAATTTCTTCTTTTTGTAATTTGTCGTTCTCAGGCTGAGTTTTTGGTAATATTATTTCTTTTTTTGTTATTTCTTCAATTTTTGGCTCTGGTTTTGGAATAATTATTTCCTCAGCAATCAAGCTTTCTAACAAAAATAATGCAATTACAAAAATAATTAAATTTGTTATCAAAAATCTGGTCATATAATTTTAGATGATTTGATTCAGTAAATTATGTTATAAAGATTTATGTTTAAAGGTTCAATTGTAGCAATAATTACTCCATTCAAAAATGGTAAATTTGATGAGGATACCTATATATCTCTAATTCATTATCATCTTAAAAATGGTACCTCTGGTATCGTGCCAGCTGGAACAACGGGAGAGTCTCCAACCTTAAATCACGAAGAACATATGAGGGTGATTGAATTATGTGTAAGCGAATGTAAAGGAAAGATTCCTGTGATTGCTGGTACTGGATCAAATTCAACAAAAGAAGCAATATCACTTACTAAGTATGCCGAGAAAGCAGGTGCAAATGCTGCGTTAGTTGTAACACCATATTATAATAAACCTACACAAGAAGGACTGTATCATCATTACAAAGCTATAACTGATGAATCTGATATACCTATAATTATTTACAACATACCATCAAGGTCAGTTGTTGATATGTCGGTTGATACTATGGCAAGACTTTTTGAAATAAAAAACATTATTGGAGTAAAAGATGCAACAGCAGATTTAGACCGCGTTGATGAACAAAAGAGAAAAATTGGAAATGATTTTATTCAACTTTCTGGAGAGGATGGTACAGCATTAGAATTTAATTTAAGAGGGGGGAGTGGCTGTATTTCAGTAACTGCAAATATTGCACCTAAACTTTGTTCAGAATTTCAAGAAGCATCTTTGGCGAAAAATAATGATAATCTTTTGTCAAGGGCAAAGGAAATCAATGATCAATTAATACCTCTTCATAAATCTCTTTTTATCGAGAGCAATCCTAGTCCAGTTAAATATGCAGCAAATCTATTAAAACTTTGCTCAGACGAAGTTAGGCTTCCTCTTGTAAGAGTGACCCCAGAAACAAGGAAAAAAATTAGATCTGCAATGCAACATGCAAATTTAATTTAATTCATGAAGAGCAAAACCAATAAAGGTTTAAAAGTTATTTGTTTAAATAGAAAAGCAAGGTTTAATTATTTTTTTAACGACGTTTTAGAAGCTGGGATTGTCTTAAAAGGATCTGAGGTAAAATCAATAAGGAAAGGCAAAGTTAATATATCAGATTCTTACGCAGTAGACAAAGGAGGAGAAATTATTTTAATTAATTCTCACATCTCTTCCTATAAAGAATCTAGCTACAACGATCATCGACCAACAAATGATAGAAAGCTTTTGCTAAATAAAAGAGAAGTAAATAAATTAATCGGAAAAATCAATAGGGAAGGCTTTACAATTGTTCCTACAAAAATGTATTTTAAAAATGGAAGAGTGAAAATCGAAATTGCAATTGCAAAGGGTAAAAAGCATTATGACAAAAGAGAAGTTAAAAAACAGAAGGATTGGGATAGAGAGAGATCTAGATATTTTAGAAAAACCAGTTGATTTAAAATGATTTTTCTTGGATTGGGATCAAATTTATCATCCAAATATGGAGATAGATTTGCAAACATAAACCTCGCAATTTCATTTCTTGAAGTTTATGGAATTAAGGTAATCAAAAGATCTAGTTATTACAAAACACCTTCTTACCCTGACAGAAAAAATCCAAAATTTATTAATATTGTTATTTTAGTTAAAACTAATTTACCACCAATTGATTTAATGTCAGTTCTAATTTTTATAGAAGAAAAGCTGGAAAGAAAAAGAGTTAATAAAAATGATCCAAGAACATGTGATATTGATATCATTGATTATAATAGTCAAATATTGAATCTAAAATACAATAATATAGATTTTATGGTGCCTCATAAAGAACTTGCATCAAGAAATTTTGTTTTATTTCCTCTGCAAGAAATATCACCAATGTGGAAACATCCAAAAACAAAAGAGACTATTAGTAATTTAATACAAAAACTAAATGAAGAGGATAAGAACTCTATATTAAAGATAGGCAAAAATTGATATAATTACAAAATGATAAATCAAGAAGATTTAATTAACAAAGTAAAGGCCTATAATAAATTTTTAAATCCAGATGCGCTATCGAAGGCATATAACTTTGCATTAAAGGCTCATGCAAACCAACGGAGAATTTCCGGTGATCCTTACTTAATACATCCAGTTGCTGTTGCAATTATATTGACTGATCTTAAGCTAGATAGCGCTACCATAGCCACAGGACTTCTGCACGATACAATTGAAGATACTAAAGCTACCTACAAAAATGTTAAGGATGAATTTGGTAAAGAAGTGGCAGATTTGGTTGAGGGAGTTACTAAGATTTCTGAGCTTGAAGACAAGGCTAAAAAAAATTCTAAAGCGGAAAATTTTAGAAAATTAATATTGGCAACATCCAAAGATATTAGAGTTTTGTTAGTTAAAATCGCTGATAGATTACACAACATGAGAACTATTGAAGAATTTAAAAATATTGAAAAAAAGAAACAAATTGCAAAAGAGACTATGGAAATTTATGCTCCATTAACAGACAGGATGGGAATGAATAGAATTAGAGATGAATTAGAAGATATTTCATTTAAAGTTTTAAATCCAGGGGCAAGAGAATTAATAACCAAAAGATTAAATGTTAAAGAAGTAAATAGAAAAGATAAATATAAAAAAATTTCAGAAGAATTTATTAGCGTATTAAAAGAAAACGGTATTAATGTTAAAATAACTGGAAGAGAAAAAACACCATTTTCAATTTGGAGAAAGATTCAAAAAAAGAGAACTTCTTTAGAGCAGATTTCTGACATCGTTGGATTTAGAGTAATAGCGAGCAGTATTCCAGAATGTTACAAAACTTTGGGTATTCTTCATACTAGGTGGCAAACAATTCCTGGTAGATTTAAAGATTATATTTCTACTCCAAAAATAAACAATTACAAATCAATACATACTGCAATTATTGGTCCCGGAAAACAACGTGTAGAAATTCAAATCAGAACTAGGTATATGCATGAATTTGCTCAAAGAGGGATAGCATCTCATTGGAAATATAAATCTTCAGAAAAGTTTAATTCATTAGCGTGGAAAGAGTATGACTGGTTGGTTGATTTAGTAGAGATTATTGATAAAGGAGCAAGTCCAGAGCATTATTACGAATATACAAAACTACAAATGTTTCAAGATAACGTATTTTGTTTTACTCCAGAAGGATCAGTAATTAAGCTTCCCAAGGATGCAACTCCAATTGATTTTGCTTATGCTGTACATACCTATATTGGTGACACTGCTATTAGATGCGAAATAAATGGTAAGGAAAGTCCATTACAATGTGCGTTGCATAATGGAGATATGATAAAAATAATTACTTCTGATAAAGTGTCCCCATCTCTACATTGGTTGAGTTCTGCAAAAACAGGAAAAGCACGAGCAGCTATAAGAAGATATTGGTATGATAAAGAGCCAAGGACAGAAATAAATAAAAAATACAATAGTGCTTTGTGGATATCCTTACCAGATATTCCAGGAAAATTGGGAGAAGTTACTTCATTAATTGGTATTAATAAAGGAAATATAACCAGCGTGGAAATGGCAGAAAAAAAAGTAGATCATATAAACTTTATCTTTGACATACAAATAGATGATTTAAAAAACTTTACAAAACTTATTAGCGAGTTAAAACAAAAAGAATTTAAATTTAGAATAATAAGACATAAAAGAAAGAATGCTCTCTTACAAAGACTCTTTAAAAGTTTTAAAAAAAACTAAAGCATTATTAGAAGGTCACTTTGTTCTTACTTCAGGTTTGCATAGCAATAAGTATGTCCAATGCGCAAAGCTTTTGAGTTATCCCAATGCTGCATCTAAAATATGCAGTTCTTTAGCGGAAAAAATATTGAAATCTTTTCCTTCAATAGATTTGATTCTGTCTCCAGCTTTGGGCGGTATAGTAATAGGTTATGAAATAGGAAGAAGATTAAAAAAAGAGGCAATATTTTCTGAAAGAGTTGAAGGCAAGTTTCAACTAAGAAGAGGTTTTTCAATAAAAAAAGGTACGAAAGTATTAATCGTGGAAGATGTAATAACGACTGGCAAATCTATTTTAGAATGTGCAAAATTAGCTAAAAAATCAAATGCAAAGATTTTGGGATTTGCATGTATTATAGACAGATCAAATAAAAAAAATTTATTAATAAAAAACAATAGAATAATTTCACAAGTAAAAATCTCAATTCCAGTTTACAAAAAAAACTGCCTACCTCCCTTTTTAAAAAGAATACCCGAAACCAAACAAGGTAGCCGTTTTCTGAAATAAAAATGATTAGATTAGGCGTTAATATAGATCATGTTGCTACCATACGTAATGCCAGGGGCGAAAGTTACCCCGATCCAAATAAGGCAGCGCTATTGGCAAAAAAATATGGTGCCAGTTCTATTACTATTCACTTAAGAGAAGACAGAAGGCACATTACAGATAAAGATTTATTTAATATTGTAAAATTAAAAAATATCCGTGTTAATTTAGAAATGGCCCCAACATATAAAATGTTGAAAATTGCCTTAAAATCAAAACCAAGTTTTGTTTGTATAGTTCCTGAAAAGAGAGAGGAACTTACTACCGAAGGAGGATTGAACTTTGGTAAAAACAATTCTAGAATTAAGAAGGCAATTTATTATCTAAAAAAAAAAGGAATACGCATTAGCTTATTTGTTGATCCCAAAATTCAGGACATTAAGACGGCAAAAAAATTGGGTGCAGATTGTGTTGAATTACATACAGGTAAATTTTGTAATTTATATAATTTAAATAGAAAATTTTCTAATGAATTTACCAAAATTAAAAAGGTGTCCCAATATGCTAATAAAATTGGTTTGGAAGTGCATGCTGGTCATGGTTTAACCTATCAAACAGCCAAAATGATCAAGAAAATTAGAAGTATTAAAGAATTAAATATTGGTCATTTTATAATTAGTGAGGCAATTTTCGTTGGTTTAAAAAAATCTATTTCAAATTTTAAAAAAATTTTAAAATAATGCCAATTTTAGGAACGGGTATAGATATTGTCGAAAATTGTAGACTTAAAGATATATTACTAAAAAAAAAATTAAGTTTTAAAAAAAAAATATTCACTTCAAATGAGATCACATACTGTAAAAAAAAATCAAATTCAATAAGTTGTTACGCTAAAAGATTTGCTGCAAAAGAAGCTTTTGCTAAAGCTTTAGGAATCGGTTTTAGAAAAAATATAAATTTTAAAGATATTGAGGTAGTAAATAATACTTATGGAAAACCATATATATCCATTAACAAAAAAATTGCCAATAAAATTAAAACACTTTTTAAAGTAAAAAAATTTAATATATTGTTATCTATTTCTGATGAAAAAAAATATTCTATTGCTAGCGTTATAATTTCAAAATAATGAAAATAAATAAAAAATTTTTTTTTGATAATTTAACAACAATTTTTTATGCTTTAATCATTGCGATAATTATAAGATCTGTTTTATTCCAACCATTTTACATACCATCATCCTCCATGGAGCCTACATTATTGGTTGGTGACAGACTATTTGTTTCCAAATATACATATGGTTATAGTAAACATTCATTTCCATTTAGTCCAAATTTCTCAAATAATAGATTTTTTTTTAAAGAACCAAAAAGAGGCGATGTTGTTGTCTTTAAAACACCAGTTGACAACAGAACCGATTATATAAAAAGATTGATCGGACTACCAGGTGATGAAATTCAATTTATTAATGGTGATTTATATTTAAATAACAATCAAATACTAAAAACAAAAAAAAATATTAAGAATTTAAAAATTTACTGTGGAAAAGAAATAATAAATGCTATTGCGTTCAATGAGAAACTACCAAATGGACATTCGTATACTGCCGTATATAAAAAAGAAGGAGGTTTTAAAAATTCAGACAAATATATCGTTCCTAAGAAACATTATTTTTTTTTGGGTGATAATAGAGATTGCTCAAAAGATAGTAGATATCTAAACAGCGTGGGTTATGTTAATAAATTAAATTTAGTAGGTAAGGCAAGAATCATTTTTTTTTCAACTAATAAAAATAAGGGAAACTTTTTTCAAATATGGAAATGGTTTGAAATCATCGAATGGAATAGGTTTTTTAATATAATCAATTAATAATGCAAAATCAAAAAATATTGGAAAATAAAATAAATATTAAATTTAAAAATAAAAAATTATTAACCATGTCATTAGTTCATAAAAGTTTTGACATTTTGAACAACAATGAAAAATTAGAATTTCTAGGAGATAGAGTTTTGGGATTAGTTTTATCAAAAAAATTATTTAAATTATATCCATACGAACCTGAAGGTAGTTTAGATAAAAAATTTGCTTCACTAGTAAATAGCAAAACCTGTTTAAAAATTAGTAAAATATTGGAGTTACAAAAATTTCTTATTTTAGGAAATGCATATAAAAAAAATTTAAAGATAGAAGATAAAATATTGTCTGATGCATGTGAAGCATTGGTGGGCGCTATATATCTTGATTCTGGTTTTAAAATTGTAGAAAGTTTTATTCTAAGATTTTGGAATGATGATATTAAAAAAACTGTTATAATACAAATAGATCCCAAGACAAAACTACAGGAATATTCACTTAAATTTTATAAAAAATTACCAATTTATAAAGTACTATCTTGTAAGGGTCCACAACATAAACCATATTACAAGGTTTCTGTGAAAGTTCATGAATCAAAATTATTTTATGGGATCGGCAATTCCAAAAAAATTGCAAAATATAATGCTGCAAGAAAAATTATTGAAGAATTAAAAATTAAATAGATTATGCAGTGGAAAGATGAAGGTTTTTTGTTATCAAAAAACAATTATTCTGAAAATTCAGTAATTATCGAAGTTTTTACCTTAAATCACGGAAAATGCACAGGAATAGTTTATGGAGGCACATCAAGGAAAATAAAAAATTATTTACAATTAGGAAATAAAATTCATGTAAACTTAAAAGCAAAAAATGAAAGCAAATTAGGTTATTTCAAAATTGAAATAATTGATCCAATAAGTCCATTTTTTTTTGATGATAACAAAAAAATAAATTGCTTATTTTCATCGCTCAATCTTTTAAAAACGGTACTCCCAGAAATGTTAAGTTATAATTCTATTTATATTTTATTTTCTAATTTTTTAAATGAATTAAAGTTTAGCAATAATTGGATTATTCATTACATCTTTTGGGAAATGAATCTTCTTAAAAAAATAGGCTATGATATGAATCTGCCGTCTAATTACGTTGCTAGGCCTTATAATAAAAAAAAAATGATTACCGTAAATATAGATAATGAGAATATAAATGTTCCAAGTTTTATGCTTGATAAAAAATTTGACAACATTGATACTAAATCAATTTATTATGCTTTAACATTTATTGGAATATTTCTCAAAAAAAATATTTTAACGCCGAATAATTTAAGCTATCCTATATCTAGAATGAAATTAGAAAATTATTTTAGATAATGGAAGAAAATAAAAAAAGGTCAATTCTAAAAACTCTTACTTGGCGTATTACTGCTTCTCTAGATACATTCGTTATCGCCTGGATAATTACTGGTGATTGGAAAATGGGAGGCTCTATTGCTGGCATTGAAGTGATTACAAAAATGTTTTTTTATTATTTTCATGAAAGAATTTGGAACAAAATTAAATGGGGTAAGAAAAGATGGTGGTGGTTATCTTAATTTTTGAACAATGTAATCAGCAAAATATGTTACTATTGCACTAGCCCCAGCTCTTTTAAATGACATTAGACTTTCTTCAATCGCGTTCTCAGATATTATTTTTTTCTTAATACCATTTTTAATCAAACTATATTCTCCAGATACTTGGTATGCAAATACGGGTATTTTGAAAGTATCACTAACCAATTTGATTACATCAAGATATGGCATTCCCGGTTTAACCATAACAAAATCTGCACCTTCTTTAATGTCTAGAGCGACTTCTCTTAAAGCTTCTTTTTGATTAAAAAAGTTCATCTGATAATTTTTTTTATCACTTTTTAAGTTTTTTTTAGAACCTATAGCATCTCTAAAAGGACCATAAAAATTTGAAGCATATTTGACGGCATAAGATAAAATTTGAACTAACTTAAAATTATTCTTATCTAAAGCCTTTCTAATTTTTCCTATCCTTCCATCCATCATATCAGATGGTGCAATGACATCACATCCCATTTCGGCTAGCAATAATGCTTGCTTAACTAAAATTTCGACAGTTTCATCATTCTGAACATATCCTTTTATTAACAAACCATCATGACCATGTGAAGTATAGGGATCCAAAGCTACATCGCACATTATTCCAATATCTGATTTAAATTTTTTTTTAATAATTTTTAAAGCTTTACATACTAGGTTATTTTCATTCAATGCTTCTGACCCATCTTTGTCCTTATCTCCTATTTGAGTATGTGGAAATAGTGCTAAAAGAGGCAATTTAAGTTTGATTGCCCTTTCAACTACTTTTTCTATTTTATCTAATGAATATTTGTATACACCGGGCATTGTAGAGATTTGATTTTTTTGATTTTTCCCATCAGTTAGAAATATTGGCCAAATTAAGTCGTTAGACAACAGGCTATTTTCATTTACAAGACGTCTAGACCATTCACTTTTTCTATTCCTTCTTAGCCTTATGTTAGGGTACGATCCAATAAGTTTCATTTTTTTAGTTATAAAATTATTATTTTATTATAATTTATGCGACAAAAATAATGTATATTATTATGTTTTATAAGATATTTAACAAAGTACCACAATGTATTCAATGATGAAGAAGAAAATAAAGTTCTTTTGATTGCTTGTGTTTTGATTTATTAATTTAACTAAGAATATTCAATTGAAAAAAATATTAATTGCATCCGATCATGCTGGTTTTAAGCTTAAAGAGATTATTAAAAAACACTTATCAAAGAAAAAACTAATTATTATTGATTTGGGTACTTATAATTTAGAGAAAGTCGATTATCCTGATTACGCCCATAAATTATCTAGAAAAATAAATCTTAATAAAAAATTAACAGGTATTCTTGTTTGTGGATCTGGTATAGGAATGGAAATGACAGCAAATAGATATAAAAATGTAAGAGCAGCCCTATGTTATAATCAAAAGTCAGCAAAATTATCAAGATCACATAACAATGCCAATATAATTACATTAGGCTCAAGATTGACAAAAAAAAAAATTGTCCTTAAATGTATAAACATTTTTTTGAATACAAAATTTAAAGCTGGTCGTCATGCAAAGAGAATTAATAAAATATAAATTATTATTAATAAATTAAGCAAATATATGTCAAATAATTATAAAAATTTTTTTGATAAAAATTTATCATTGACTGATCCAGAACTATATAGTTCTATAAAACGTGAATTTGAAAGACAACAGGAACATATTGAATTAATTGCTTCGGAAAATATTGTTTCAAAAGCTGTGTTGGATGCCCAGGGTTCAATTATGACAAATAAATATGCCGAAGGATATCCGTCTAAAAGGTATTACGGTGGATGTGAATTTGTTGATAAAGCGGAAGATTTGGCAATAGAAAGAGTAAAGAGATTATTCAATTGCAGGTATGCAAACGTACAACCCCATTCTGGAGCTCAAGCCAATGGGGCCGTATACCTTGCTCTTTTAAACCCTGGAGACACAATACTTGGTATGAGTTTAAATTCTGGAGGCCATTTAACGCATGGGGCTAAAGTCTCTCTTTCGGGTAAATGGTTAAATTCATTTCATTACGAAGTAGACAAAGAAAGCGGATTGATTAACTATAATGAAGTTGAAATTTTGGCAAAGAAACACAAGCCAAAACTGATTATTGCTGGTGGTAGTGCATATTCTAGAATAATAGACTTTAAAAAATTTCGTGAAATAGCAAACAAAGTAAACGCATATCTTATGGTAGACATGGCTCATTTTGCTGGACTAGTTGCTGGGAAAGGTTACCCAAATCCAGTTGAGCATGCTGATATTGTTACATCAACAACGCACAAAGTATTAAGAGGTGCAAGAGGTGGAATTATTTTAACTAATAGAGAAGATTTGTGCAAAAAAATTAATTCTGCTGTTTTTCCAGGCTACCAAGGTGGTCCCTTAATGCACATTATTGCAGCAAAAGCTGTTTGTTTTCAAGAAGCATTGCAAGACAGTTTTAAGATTTATATTAAATCGGTTATTGATAATGCAAAAATTTTATCGGAAACGTTAAAAACCAATGGCTTTAAAATATTTTCTGGTGGCACCGATACACACCTAATGTTAGTTGATTTAAGACCATATAACGTTACTGGAAAGGATGCTGAATCAAGTTTAGAAAAATCAAACATAACATGTAACAAAAATGGAATTCCTTTTGACACAGAAAAAATGACAATAACATCTGGAATAAGATTGGGAACGCAAGCAGCTACAACAAGGGGTTTTGGTGTAAATGAGTTCAAGAAGGTGGGAGAGTTAATAACAAAAGTTATAGTTGGTTTGTCAAAAAGCACTGGTGATAATAGTAAAATCGAAAAACAAGTAAAAGAAGAGGTAATCAAACTTTGTTCTTTGTTTCCTATTTATAATCATTTAAAAGGTAACTAATTATGCTTTGTCCATTTTGTAAAACTGGAGATACATCGGTTGTTGACTCAAGGCCTACCGAAGATGGCACAGCAATAAGAAGACGAAGAACATGTGGTTGTGGTGAGAGATTTACAACATTCGAAAGAATTCAATACAGAGAATTAACTGTTGTAAAAAAAAATGGAAGAAAATCTATTTTTGATAGAGATAAACTATCAAAGTCAGTATACATTGCGCTTAAAAAAAGACCATTAGATACTGATACTGTTGAGAAATTTATATCAAGGATATCAAGAAATTTAGAAGAGATGGGTCAAAGTGAAATAGCTTCAAGCGTTATAGGAAAAATGGTTATGGATGGACTTAAAGATCTTGACCCTATCGCTTATGTTAGGTTTGCCTCAGTCTACAGAAATTTTAGGGAAGTAAAAGATTTCGAGCAATTTGTGGACAAATTGGATGTTTCCAAAAAAACACAAAACTAATTCAAAACATAAATATTTTATGAAACTTGCTTACGATCAAGCAAGTAGGGTATTAGGAAATACGGGTAAAAACCCCGCTGTTGGCTGCGTAGTTGTTAAAAATAATGAATTAATTAGTTTGGCGCATACTAATTTTAATGGTCAACCACACGCTGAAAGAATAGCTTTATCAAATAAAAAAATTAACTTTAATGGTTCATCACTTTACTCAACTCTTGAACCTTGCAGTCACTATGGAAAAACATCACCATGTACTAATATTATTAAAAAACAAAATATCAAAGAAGTATATTTTTCTAAATTTGACCCTGATAGTAGAAGTTTTAAAAAAGCTAAAAAAAAATTAAAAAAATATAATATTAAAACGTTTGAAAACGTAAACAAAAGTTCAGGAAATAGATTCTACAGGGATTTTCACATCAGAAAAAGGACTAATAGTATTTTTATTTCATCAAAATTAGCCACCTCAAAAGATTTGTTTATTTCCAATAAATATAAAAAATGGATAACAAATATTTATTCAAGAGATAGAGTGCATTTATTGCGTTCAAATCACGATTCTATTTTAACTACTTCAAAAACTGTTTTGAAAGATGATCCAATGTTAAATTGTCGTATTGATGGATTACAAAAATACTCGCCAAAAAGGTTTGTCATTGACAAAAACCTAACCATACCTATGACTTCAAAAATAATTAAAACATCTAACAAAATATCAACATATGTTTTTTACAATTTAATCGACAATAAAAAATTAAAAAAATTGAGACAGGTTAAAGTTAAAACAATAAGAATCGATCTAAAGAATAAGCATTTAGATTTTAATAAAATCATCTTTTTTTTAAGAAACAAAGGATTTTATAGACTCTTTGTGGAAGCAGGAATTAAATTTAACAATTTTTTGCTTGATAATTGTTATATAAATAATTTTTATCATTTTTACTCTGATCAATTATTTGAAAATAGAGGTTCCCATAATGCAAAATTTTTTTTTAACAAGATGAATAAGATAAAACGAAGCAAAAGAGAAATTGAAATTAATTTATTCCAAGATAAATTGTTAAAATATTCATTAAAATAATGTTTACTGGTATAATAAAAGAAATAGGAATTGTTAAAAAAATAATATCTAATAAAAAAGAAATTAAAATAGGAATAAAAAGTAGCTTAAAACTAACAAACAAAGATTTGGGATCATCGGTTAATTGCTCTGGTGTTTGTTTGACTCTCGAAAAAATTCACAAGGGATTATACTTGTTTCATCTAACCAGAGAAACTCTAAAAGTTACCAATTTTAATAACATCAAATTAAATCAAATTATAAATCTAGAAAAATCACTTAAGTATGGAAATGAAATATCAGGTCATTTTGTTCAGGGGCATATAGATACAATTTCTAAACTTAAAAAAAAGTGTATATATGGGAAATCCTGGTATTTATATTTTTCAATAAACAAAATCCTTAAAAAATATTTAAATGCTAAATGCTCTGTTGCAATTAATGGAGTCTCATTATCAATTGCAAAGGTATTCACAAATAGTTTTTTGATTGTGGTAATCCCTCACACATTAAAGTTGACAAATTTAAAAAATATTAAAAATAATGATATTGTTAATATAGAAATTGATATCATTGCGAAATATATAAAAAATTTGAAAAAATAAATATGTTTACATCAATTAACAAAATCATAAAGGATGCAAAAAAAGGTAAAATGTTCATTTTGGTTGATGATGAAAATAGAGAAAATGAAGGTGATTTAATAATTCCTGCTAATAAAATAAAACATAAAGATATAACTTTTATGGCAAAGTATGGAAGAGGTCTTATTTGTCTAGCTCTCGATTCAAAACAAGTTAAAAAATTGAATCTTCAACTTATGTCACCAACCAACCAATCTAGATCACAAACAGCATTTACTGTATCAATAGATGCTGCAAAAAATATCACCACAGGTATTTCTGCACACGATAGAGCATATACAATAAAATCGGCTATAAAAAAAAACGCATCCAAAAAAGATGTTGTAACACCTGGACATATATTTCCTTTAATATCTAAAGAAGGGGGAGTTTTAGTTAGAGCTGGTCATACAGAGGCTTCGGTGGATATATCAAGGTTGTCAAAAAATTCACCTTCGGCAGTTATTTGTGAAATCATGAATGATAATGGAACAATGGCTAAAGGTAAACAATTGGTAAATTTTGCAAAGAAACACAAGTTGAGTCTTGGTAAAATTGATGATCTTATATCCTTTCGATTAAATCAAGAAAAATTAATAAATTTTAAAAAATCTTCGAATATCTCAATTAATAAACAAACTTATAAAATTAAAATCTTTGAAAATATACTTGATGGCTCGGAACATTTTGCACTAATTAAGGGCAATATAATTAGAAATAAAAATCCACGAGTGAGAGTTATTTCATCAAATATAGTTAAAAATTATTTAATGGGTGATAAATTCCCAAATTTATTTAATCAAACTATTAACTACTTCAAGAAATATAAAGATTGTGTATTAATATTTATAAGACATACAAACCTTAAATCTGTTTCGGAAACCCTAAAGGGATATAAGGATAAAAAATTTTACAGCAAAGATAATGATAAACTTATTAGAAACTCTGGCATCGGTTCACAAATTATAAAAGCTTTAAATATCAAAAAAATGATATTAGTTACTAGATCTAAAAAGAAGGTTATAGGATTAGAAGGCTACGGTATAAAAATTACAAAACAGGAAATTATTAAATGAAAAAAAAAAAAATTTGTGTAGTTCTCGCAGATTATTATCCAGATATTTCCAATATGTTAATGGAAGGTTCATTTCGAGAATTAAAGGCAGCTGAAAATGAAAATATAATTGAGATTGGAGGCGAACCAATCCATGTGCCGGGAATTTTTGAAATACCTGTGACAATTACAAAACTAATAAAAGAATATGACGCTTTTGTAGCCTTAGGTTGTGTCATAAAAGGAAAAACATTACATTTCAATTTGATCTCTAAGGCAGTTGTAAATGCAATAATGGATTTGTCTATTAGATATAAAAAACCAATAGGTAATGGAATTATAACTTGCCTAAATAAAAAACAAGCTGTTGAAAGAGCCAATCCTAATAAAAAAAATAAGGGTGGAGAAGCAGTTACAGCGGTACTAGCCACTTTGGCAAACTTTTGAAAATGCATAATGAAATGCTTCAAAACCCCAGAATTATAGTTGTTCAGAAATTATATGCTCAAGAATTTAATAAAGAATCAGAATTAACATTTCCTAAACATAGATACAAAAAATTTATAAAAGATATTGTCTTGGGTACAATAGAAAGAAAAGAACTAATAGAAGAAACTATACAACAGTATCTTAGTAAAGATTTAAGTGAAAAAAGAACAGAAAAATTATTAATTGTTTTGTTGCATGCCGCTATATTTGAATTTTTATATCGTCCACAAACTTCGCTAAATATTATAATTAATGAATATTTGAATACTGCTGATTTTTTTTTAGAACAAAATCAAAAAAAATACTTAAATGCAATATTAGACAAGGTATCAAAAAAGATAAGATCATAAGTGAACGAATTTGCGGTTATAAAAAAATATTTTTCAGATTTGTCAAAAAATAACAAAGGAGCCTTTAATTTGTCTGATGATATATTTTTTGACTACAAAAAAAAAATTGGAATATCTATAGACAGTTTTGTTGAAGGAACACATTTTTTAAATTTTAGAAATCCCAATCTTGTAATCAAAAAAGCCCTAAGAGGAGCCATCTCTGATTTAATTTGCAAAGGAATAACTCCTAAATATTATTTTATGAGTTGCTCGGGAAACAATAAACATCTAACTCAAGTCAATCTTAGTAAAATAAAATTAGCTTTAAAACAAGAACAAAGAAAATATAATATCTTTTTAGCTGGCGGAGACACATCTTATTCGAATAGATTGTCAATAACTTTTTCCGTAGTTGGATACTCTAAAAAAAACCCAGTTTTGAGAATTGGCGCAAAAGTAAATGATGATATTTATATAACAAATACAATCGGAGATGCTTTTCTTGGATTAAATCTCTTAAAAGGTAAAATTAAACTTAGTAAAAAGAATAGTAATTATTTTATAAGAAGATTCTATCTTCCAACTTTACCAATAAAATTTTCAAAAAAAATTTATCTTTTTGCAAATTCTAGTATAGATATATCTGATGGTTTTCTTCAAGACTTGCAACATATATTATCTAGATCTAATTTATTATCTAAAATATTTATGAATAAAATTCCTATATCTAGTTATTTAAATTCTTATCTTATTAGAGCTAAAAAAAATAAATTAAATTTTATCTCTAATGGTGATGATTACCAAATTTTGTTTACAGCAAGTAAAAAAATGAGACATCTAATAAAAAAAATATCCAAATCTACTTCAACAAAAGTTTCAATAGTAGGAATTGTTAAAAACAAATCTACATCTAAGAATAGAAAATCAACTGAGGAAAAGTTTAAATTTCCTAAAAAACTGGGCTATATACATAATTTTTAGTCAATATTATCGTTGCCTTTCCCTTTGTTATTTGGCATGTTCCGTTTTTTTATTTTTGATTATTTTTTTCAAGACTTAAATTATGAACAATTTAACACCAAATTTTATTTTACAGCTTATAATACTAAGTGGTTTTCTTGCACTTCTTTATGGATATATAACACGAAAACAAATATTGAAATCTGATTCAGGAAATAAAAAAATGAAAGAAGTGTCTGAAGCAATTCAAATTGGGGCAAAGGCTTATTTAAATAGACAATATAAAACAATATCCATAGTTGGAATGATTGTTTTGATTATCATCACTTTTGCTTTTAGCATTTTGGTTGGAATTGGGTATTTGATTGGTGCTACTTTATCTGGAATTGCTGGTTATGTTGGAATGTTGGTATCAGTTCAAGCAAATGTCAGAACGGCGGAAGCCTCGAAGAAAGGTTTATCACAAGGTTTGTCTATTGCTTTCAAGTCAGGAGCTGTTACAGGTTTGTTAGTAGCTGGATTGGCATTATTGTCAATTTCTATTTATTACTACATTTTATTATTGTTTGGTGTCGAAGAAAGAGAATTAATTAATGCGTTGATTGCATTGGGATTTGGTGCATCTTTAATTTCAATTTTTGCAAGATTGGGTGGTGGTATTTTTACAAAAGGTGCAGATGTGGGGGCTGATTTAGTAGGCAAAATTGAAGCGGGGATTCCAGAAGATGATCCTAGAAATCCTGCGGTCATTGCCGATAATGTTGGAGATAATGTTGGAGATTGTGCGGGAATGGCTGCTGATCTATTTGAAACTTATGCTGTTACTATAGTTGCTACAATGGTTTTATCTTCAATTTTCTTTCATGACAATTTAAACATGATGATTTATCCGTTATCTATAGGTGGTGGATGTATATTGACAACAATTATTGGTACTTTTTTTGTCAAATTAGGAAAAAGCAAGAAAATTATGAACGCACTTTATAAAGGATTTATCGCCACAGCTATATTGTCATTATTAATTCTTTATCCAATTACTGATTATATAATTGGTCTAAATACAGAATATTATATTGAAGATAAAATTTTTACTGGTATGGGTTTGTATGTATGTGGGGTTATTGGTTTAATTATAACTGGCTTAATCATATATGTAACAGAATACTATACAGGTACAAATTTCAGACCTGTTCAAAGTATTGCTTCCTCGTCAACCACTGGTCATGGCACCAATGTTATCCAGGGATTAGCAATATCAATGGAAGCTGCTGCTTTACCAGCATTAATTATCGTAGCTGGTATACTGATTACAAATTATATTGCAGGTCTTTTTGGTATAGCAATCGCGGTTACATCAATGCTTGCTTTAGCAGGTATGGTTGTTGCCTTAGATGCTTATGGTCCAGTAACTGATAATGCTGGTGGTATAGCAGAAATGTCTGATTTGCCAAAGAAAACTAGAAAAATTACTGATGCATTAGACGCCGTAGGAAATACAACTAAAGCAGTAACTAAAGGCTATGCTATAGGATCAGCTGGTTTGGGAGCTTTGGTACTGTTCGCAGCTTATACTGAAGATATTAAATATTTCTCTACAATTCAAAAATCTGCTCTTGAAAATATTAATGTAAATTTTGAACTGTCAAATCCTTTTGTTGTTATAGGTTTATTAGTAGGTGGTATGCTACCTTATTTATTTGGTTCCATGGGAATGCAAGCTGTAGGAAGAGCAGGCGGAGCCGTTGTAATTGAAGTTAGAAGGCAATTTAAAAAAATTCCTGGCATCATGAAAAGAAAGGCTAAACCAGATTATGGAAGACTGGTAGATCTTTTAACTAAAGCTGCAATAAGAGAAATGATTGTACCATCTCTCCTACCTGTTCTGTCGCCAATAATTCTTTATTTTGTAATATTATCAATTGGTGGTATTGAAGCAGCTTTATCCGCTGTAGGTGCCATGTTACTTGGGGTAATTATTACAGGATTGTTTGTAGCTATTTCAATGACAGCAGGTGGTGGAGCCTGGGATAATGCCAAAAAGTATATTGAAGATGGAAATTATGGTGGAAAAGGTTCAGATGCACATAAGGCCGCAGTAACAGGAGATACTGTTGGAGATCCATATAAAGATACTGCTGGACCAGCTATAAATCCAATGATTAAAATAACAAATATTGTAGCTCTTTTATTATTAGCAGTTATTGCACGTTAATTTTACTTTCTATGAACAGGTTTATTAATTTTTTGTCTTAAACTAGATAAAAAATTATAAATAAAATTTTTTTCCCGTGTAACTGTACTAGTAGTATTTTTTGCGAAATTGATTTTATTTATTTGGTTTTTGTTATAAAAATCTTTTTTTATTAAAATTCCATATTCGTTAAATTGCAAAGCCAAAACATTATTTTTGTTTGTTACATTTTGACCAAATTTTAATAATTTACCTCTAGTTCTAGTTCTTTCTATATAAATCCAAATGGAATTATCAAAAATGGCGACTGTAGATGGATGGCCAAGAATTTTTTTAACATCATTTTTATTAGTTTTTTTAATAATTAGGTTTTTTTGTTTTATATCTAAAAAGGGAATTCCATGAGTATTAATTACTGGATTTCGATGACAATTTGATAATAATAAAAAAATTAAAATAATAATAAACTTATGCATTTTTTTGAACCTAAAAAAAAAAATATACTTCCTTTATATAATAAAATTGTTTTTTTAACTAGAAAAAATTTTTTTTACAAAGATTTTAAATTAACCGATTCTTTTTCAAATAGAATTTATCTTATTTTTTTTCATCTTAGTTTTATTCTTATTCTTCTTAAAAACAAGGAAATTGAAAAAAATAGTCAACAAGATATATTTGATTTTTTCTTTAAACAAATTGAATTAAATTGCAGAGAATTGGGTTATGCTGATGTTTCTGTAAATAAGACAATGAAAAGTTTAATAAAACTATTTTACGAAATTCTAATTGAATGTGAAAACTGGAAAAAATTGCAAATTGATAATAAAAATTATTTATTATTAAATTTTTTTTCGAATAATCGTGACAATGAAATTTTAACTAACAAATTAGCAAATTATTTCGACAAATTCGTATTATTTATTGAAGATATATCTTTAAATTCAATAACAAAAGGTGTATTCAATTTTGTTTATAAGGAATAAATAATCATGGCAGTACCTAAGCGGAAAACATCTAAATCAAGAAGAAATAAAAGAAGATCTCATATTAAATTTGTATCTAAAAATGTTATTGAGGACAAAAAATCAGGCGAATATAGATTGCCACATCGTGTAGATTTGAAAACTGGATTTTATAAAGGTAGACAAGTTTTCGAACCAAAAGATTGATTCACTAAATATAATGAATAATAAAATTATAATTGCAGTTGATGCAATGGGAGGTGAAAATTCACCTGAAAAGATAGTTGATGGTATTGAATTATCTTTAAAAGAAAGTAATGAAAATTTTTTCAGACTTTACGGCAATAAAGATAAATTAAATTTTCTGGTAAATAAAAAATCAGAAATAAAAAAATATTGTGAAATTATTCATTGTGATAATCATATTGAGGATGAAGAAAGTCCTCTAAGCGCAGCCAAAAAAAGCAAAAGCACTAGCATGTGGCAATCTATCGAATCACAAAATACAAATAAATCACAAATTACATTGTCAGCTGGAAATACAGGTGCGCTATTAATACTATCTAGATTAATATTGAACATGATTGATGGAATTGAAAAACCTGCTCTTGCTGGTCTTTGGCCAAATAAAATAGGTATGAATGTTGTGTTAGACTTGGGAGCCAATATTGAATGTAATGATAAAGATTTAATCGATTTTAGTTCTATGGGAGCCGCTTTATATAAATCACTATATCCTATTGATAATCCAAAAATTGCTTTATTAAATGTTGGACTTGAAGAAATAAAAGGACACGAGGAAATTAAGAAAGCTTATCAATATCTTAAAGAATGGAATGAAAAAAATTTTGAATTTTATGGGTATATTGAAGGAAACCATATTATGGATGGTAACGTTAACGTTATTGTTACCGATGGTTTTACCGGCAATATCGCTCTGAAAACAGCTGAAGGAACGGCAAATTTTATTACAAAATATTTAAAGGAGAATTTAAGTAAAGGCTTATTAAATAAAATTTCCCTTTTGTTTTCATACAATGTTTTAAAAAGATTTAAAGAACAATTGGACCCAAGAAAATATAATGGAGCTATTTTATTGGGATTAAGTGGACCAGTTGTAAAAAGTCATGGCTCAACAGATAGCAGAGGTCTAGCTAACTCTATTAAAATGTGTAATAAAATAGTTAAAGGAAAACTAATAGAAAAAATTAAAAAATATTTAAGTAATTAGACATTATAATATTACCATTTATGTTTAAAAAAAATTTAAATAGAAAAGCATTGGCAAATATAATTTATCAAAATATTGGTTTTTCAAAGATTATTTCTGAAAACATAGTAAATGATATTTTTTACATAATAATATCGGCTTTTAAAAAAAACGAAAAAGTTAAGATTACATCATTTGGAACTTTTCAAAAAAGAAGAAAAAATGAGCGAATAGGCTGTAATCCAAAAACCAAAGAAAAAAAAATTATTTCCTCAAGAAAAGTTATTACTTTTAAGGCCTCTAAGTTATTTAAAGATAAAATAAATCAAAAAATTTAATTCATGGAAAAAGAATCAGAAGCATATAAAACTATCGGCGAAGTTGCTAAAATAGTTGGATTAATCAATAAAAAAAAAGGAACTTTATCTACTCATACAATTAGGTTTTGGGAAAAGGAATTTCGACAAATTAAACCAAAAATTTTATCTGGTAAAAGAAGGTATTATAGCAATAAGGAAATTCATATAATCAAATTAATCAAGTTCCTTTTAAAAGAGAAAGGTATGACAATTAAGGGAGTTAAAGCAATGTTAAATAATCCAAAATCATTGACACTTGACGATTCTACCAAATATAATGTAACTAACCAACCTCATAGGAAAGAGAAAATTAAAAACAAAATAAAAAAAATATCCAAAATAATAGATGAACTTAAAGAATTAAAAAATGGCTAAAAAGTCTTCCATAAAAGTTAGATTAGTTCCAGAATCGAAACCAAACAGTCCTTATTTTTATTATGTTAAAAAACCTTCTGCGGGCGAAAAAGCTAAAATTAAATTAAAAGTTAAAAAATATAATCCGGCTACACGTAAACATGAAATTTTTATTGAGAAAAAATTACCACCACATAGCAAATAATTATTTTTTCTTAAAATTTCTTTTCTCAAAATCAATATAAGCCTTTACTATATTTTTCCAAATTTTTTTAGTTAATTTTGGATCTATTTTTCTTGAAATAGATTTCTTTTTTATTAACGTTAAAATTTGTTTAATTCTTGATTTATCAACTATCTGATTTTTATATCTTTTTTGTTTTAATACACCAGTTACTAAATTCGTTCTGATTTTTATTAAGTTTAGTAATTTATCGTCTAACTTATCTATTTTTTGTCTTATTAATTTTAATTTCTTCATTTATTGATTAAATTATATTTGTTTATATTTATAAATATATAGTCTTTAAAAATGCATTTAAATAAAAATCAAAATAATAAATTTATTTCACTTTGGTTGTTATTAACAACTATTTTGGTAGCATTAATTATTATTGTTGGAGGGTTAACTAGGCTTACAGATTCTGGTTTATCTATAACCAAATGGGATTTGTTTACAGGTATTTTTCCACCTTTGTCTCTAGATGATTGGAAAAAATCTTTCCTTCTTTATAAAAAAATACCGGAATATAAATTAATAAATCCAACAATGATCCTGGGGCAATATAAAATTATTTATTGGTGGGAATACATTCATAGATTGTTGGGTAGGTTAGTAGGTTTGATTTTTATTATACCATTGATTTATTTCACTTTTAAAAAAACGTTAAATAAAAGTTCTTTAATAACTTTTTATTTAATATTTTTTCTTATTTTATTTCAGGGTTTAATAGGATGGTATATGGTTAAGAGTGGCTTATCCGAACGAACCGATGTAAGTCACTATCGTTTAGCCTTACATTTAACTTTTGCTTTTGTTATTTTTGTTTTATTACTTTGGAATTATTTTAAATATAAAGCTTATCAAGATTTAAATTCCTTTAGAAAATTGCCTTTTAATTTACCAATATTTTTTATTTGTCTGATTTTTCTGCAAATTATAATTGGTGCTTTTGTGTCAGGGTTAGATGCTGGACAAATCTATCAGTCATGGCCTTTAATGAATAAAAGCTACTTCCCTGATGATTCTAATTTAAAAGATTTATTCTCCCTAAACTCCTTTAATACACCTTCGCTAGTTCAATTTATTCATAGAAATTTGGCATATATAATAATTTTAATATTTATCATCACTGCAACAATAATATTCAAAAATAAAGATTTTACTTATATGAGAACAACCATTTTATTAGTTTTTGCTTCGTTATCTCTTCAAATTGTTTTGGGAATACTCACTGTTTTATCAGGCACACAGATAATTCTGGCTTCTATGCACCAAATAGGTTCTATAATTTTAGTTACAACTTCTCTAATTCTAGTTTTTAAAAATTCTAAAATTAACTAACTGCTTTTAGCTTTACACTTCAAGCTACATCTAAAGCTTGTTTTAAATCTGCAATAATGTCATCAGGATGTTCAATTCCTATAGACAATCTTACATAACCAGGTGTTACTCCAGCTGCTAGTAGTTCCTTTTCTGTTAATTGACTATGTGTAGTAGTAGCTGGATGTATAGCTAAACTTCTGGCATCACCAATATTGGCTACGTGATAAAACATTTTTAATGCCTCAATAAACTTTTTACCTGCTTCAACACCACCTTTAACCTCAATACCAACTAGACCTCCATTTCCACCTTTAAAGTATTTTTTTGCTCTGGCCCCAATTTCGCCTTTATGCAGAGTAGGGTAGATTACTCTTTCAACATTTTTATGCTTTTGCAAAAATTCAACAGCCTTTTCAGCATTTGAACAATGCTGCTTCATTCTTAAAGCAACTGTTTCTAAACCTTGAATAATTCCAAAGGCATTATCCGGTGCTAAAGCAGAACCTAAATCTCTTAATAGTACTACCCTCGCACGCACTGCAAAGGCCACGTTAGCTCCTGTAAGTTCAGGAACAACTTTTCCCCAAACAGCTCCACCGTAACTTGCATCAGGTTCATTAAACAATGGTTGTCTTTTTGGATTAGTTGTCCAATCAAAATTTCCTCCATCAACCAAGCATCCACCAATAACTGTTCCATGCCCACCAATATATTTTGTCAAAGAATGAACAACTACAGCAGCACCTTCTTCGATCGGTTTGCAAATAATTGGTGATGCGGTGTTATCCATTATTAAAGGTATATTATATTTTCTTCCTATATCAGATACTTCTTTAATAGGAAAAACTCTTAAATATGGATTTGGAAGAGTTTCTGCATAAATAGCTCTAGTTTTATCATCAATAAGTTTTTCAAAGTTTTTTGGATCTACAGGGTCAGCATACCTAACTTCAATTCCAAGTTTTTTTAAAGTATGAGTAAATAAATTTACTGTTCCGCCATAAAGATCTGTTGAACTAATAAAATTATCTCCTGATTGACAAACATTTGTTATTGAAAATGTAGATGCTGCTTGTCCTGAACCTACTGTAACACAAGCTAAACCCCCTTCTATAGCAGCTAATCTCTTCTCTAAAGCATCGTTGGTAGGATTCATTATACGCGTGTATATGTTTCCAAACTCTTTTAAGGCAAAAAGGTTGGCTGCGGTATCCGTATCCTTAAATTGATAAGAGGTGGTCCTATATATAGGTACCGCTACTGCAGTAGTAGCGGGATCACTTCTGTATTCCCCTCCATGTAAGGCTATTGTTTCAGGATTTTTTATATCTTTAGTCATTTTCTTTCTCCATTTCCATTATTCTGATCTTTATTGATTGTTATTAGAACCTATCTAGGTCAAAAGTGTTTAATTTATATGTGAGATCATTAATATATTCTAAAACTATTGTCCTTTAAGAGATATGCATTATTTTATAATGATTTATATTAAAAATTTGACTTTATCTACAAATATAAGTAACTAACCCCAGTTCTATGACCGAGTTTGTTAAAACTAGAGATATTAAAGATAATTGGTTATTAGTTGATGCTACCGATGCAGTAGTTGGAAGACTAGCTGTGTTTATATCCAAAACGATAAGAGGAAAAAATAAATCTACATTTACACCTCATATGGATCATGGTGATTTTGTAATAATTAAGAATGTAGAAAAAATTAAATTTACAGGAAATAAATTTAAAAATAAAAAATATTTTAAACATACGGGTTATCCTGGGGGAATTAAAGAAACAACTCCAGAAAGATTAAGTGTAAAAAAACCTGAAGAAATATTGAAATTAGCTGTTAAAAGAATGTTACCTGGCGGACCTCTTGCAAAAAAACAAATGTCTAAATTAAAAATTTATAGGGGCGATAAACATCCACACGAATCACAAAATCCTAAGGTAATATCTTTGAATCAAATGAGCAAAAAAAATTTACTTAGAAAACGATGATGGAAAGCAATATAAATCTAGAAAATAAAAATCCAAAGAAAATTAAGCTAGACTTTAAAGAGAGCAAGTATGCAACTGGTCGCAGAAAAAAATCTGTAGCTAAAATTTGGATAAAAAAAGGCACTGGAAAAATTTATGTAAATGGAAAAAATATGCTTGATTATTTCACAAGATCCAATCATCAAATGCTAGTTTCTCAACCTCTTGAAGTGACAAATAGATCTACTGATTTTGACGTTAGGTGCCAAGTCAAAGGTGGGGGTTTATCCGGACAAGCCGGAGCAATTATTCATGGTATTTCTAGAGCTTTGTTAAAATATGAACCAGAATTAAAATCTGATCTCAAAAAAAAAAAACTTACAACAAGAGATTCAAGAACTGTGGAAAGAAAAAAATACGGCCATAAAAAAGCTAGGCGAAGTTTTCAGTTTTCTAAAAGGTAATTATATTAATATTACCATCTATTTAATTTTACTGTTATATTTAATAGATGAGCAAATATATAAATGTAGCTGTTGCTGGCGCAACAGGATATATAGGCATAGAACTTATTAAACTTCTTACAAAACATCCAAAAGTTAAAATTAAAAATATTTGCGCTCAAAACTCTATTGGTAAGTCGTTGTATAAATTTGATTCTTCGTTAAAAAAAAAATCATTACCTAAAATTAGCAATTTAACTAGCGTAAATTTCGATAATATAGATATAATATTTACTGCCCTCCCAAATGGTGAATCTCAAAAAATTTCTAAAAAATTAAATTCAAAAAATAAGTTAATTGATTTATCTGCTGATTTTAGATTAGAAAATCCCAATAATTATAAAAAATGGTACAATATAACTCATAAATCTAAAAATTTAATTAAACATTCCATTTATTCAATTCCTGAATTGATAGATATAAAATTAGACAAATTTAAAATTATAGCTTGCCCGGGCTGCTATCCTACTTCAATCCAGCTTCCTTTGGTACCTATCATCAAAAAAAAACTTATAAATACCAATAATATAATAATAGATTCAAAATCGGGTTACTCAGGTGCCGGCAAAAATTTATTTAAAAAATTTAAATTTAAAAA
>Ga0187827_10002301_pt1 | contig 26340 bp, 17 predicted proteins | sample ETNtaG_39_FD_167969 | JGI IMG/M metagenome (GOLD analysis project Ga0187827, IMG submission 167969) | Marine microbial and viral communities from oxygen minimum zone, Eastern Pacific Ocean - ETNP2014_SV_150_PacBio MetaG (Illumina Assembly) | ecosystem: Environmental > Aquatic > Marine > Hypoxic... | reverse complement strand
GACATTAAGAAATAGAATATGAAAGATATGGCGGTGGCCACCGATAAGACCACTATAAAACTCCGTAAACGAGTGGACGCCTCGTTACCTTCGAATGGATTGAGTTTTCAGGATCGGATAAGGACCCTCTTTGATTGAAAGATGATGGGATTGAGGGCATGCATACCCATTGGCACTTGTGATGGCGCGAGTCCTTTGCACGCGATGCGAGCCCTTAGAGGTTGGTGACTTGTGATTAAAGCCTTGTAATTTTAAACAAGGTCTTTCATTGACCGTTGATATGTTTTTATCCCCAAACTCTCATTCCCTCATTTCCTCGCGCCATCAACCGTTTTAATTATGCGCAATATACTTCTTATCCTATTTCTTGCCTCGATGGTTTCCTTTACGGATACCGGACCATATTTCACGTTCAATCCATCTAAACAGCAGACGGCAAGGGAGCTGTCTCTGAAAGATGAGGATCGTCTGCGTCGGGATGTCCTGTTTTTCAGAGAGCAGATAGAGAGAAAACAAAATGACCCCGGGAACTATTATAATCTGGGGCTTGCCGCCTTGAACATGGGTAAACTGCCTACGGCCGAGGCCGCTTTCAAAGTCGTTGTCGATCTAAGGCCGGAGGATAGCGAGGCGGTCTATAATCTGGGTGTGGTCTATGCCCATCAGGAAAACTACGATGAGGCCATTGAGACATTCAACCGGTGCATCTCCTTGAATCCGGAACACGCCGGTGCCTACTATAACATGGGTATTGCCTATAAATACAAAGGTAAGCTGGTAGAGGCAATCAAGACGCTGGCGCAGGCTACAGCCCTGGAACCTGGTAATGCCCGATTTCACTATACCCGTGGTTCTGTTGAACAGAAATTAGGTGCCTATACAGAGGCCGCTACCTCTTATACTAATGCGGTGGCGGCCGACCCGAATTATGAGGAAGCATACTACGCTATGGGCGTAGTTCTGGCCGGTCAGCAGAGGTTCCAGAAGTCGCGTGAGGCGTTTCGTAAGGTTGTCAATCTGAATCCTCGGTCTGCAGATGCGCATTATCAACTGGGTATTATTGAGCTGAGCGAAGGACAGATTGCCGAGGCCATCAGGGAATATGAAGCGGCCATCCGCGTGGATGCCTCCCACGTTGAGGCCCTGTCAGGATTGGGGCTGGCTCTGTCCCGTGACGGGCAGGATGAAAAGGCCATAGACTTGTATGAGCAGGCGGTCGCAGCAAAGCCTCAATCACCGTCTATACAGTATAGTCTGGGCATGGCCTATGGGAAAGCTCAGCGTCATGAAGAGGCTGTACAGGTTTTAATCAAAGCCATCGAAATAAACCCGAATTATGCAGAGCCCTATTTGGCTCTAGGCAATGCATACACGGCTTTAGGAAGGCGTGAGGAAGCACAGAAATTCCTGAAGGTCTTCCAGAAATTTAATGTATATCAGAAGGAAATGACCCGAGCTGTGGATCTGGTAAGACAGCATCCCCATGTGGCTGAAGCCCATTATAATCTGGCGACGGCCTTTACCAAAGTGGGTCAATTTGAAGCGGCTGTCCAGGAGTACAGCATTGCCACGGATCTGGCGCCGGAATTTGTACAGGCATATAACAATTTAGGGGTCAACCACGTACAACTCGGCGCGTATGAAGAGGCGCGCATTGCTTTTCAACAGGCGATCATACTGGATTCCACATTTGTAGATGCCTATAATAACCTGGCCTGGTTGCATATGGAACATGGGGAGAATCTTGATCGAGCGTACGATCTGGCCAATCAGGCCGTCAGGATGGCGCCGACGGTGGTCTCGTACGAAACCCTGGCCACCGTGTTGAACGCACGAGGTGTTTACCGGCAGGCAGATAACGCCATACGGCAGGCCCTGCGTATTGATCCGGATAATGCCGCATTGGAACAACGATGGAATCAGATCAAAGCGAGCAGAAATTAACAATAGGCCCACCATATATCGGGTCATTTATATGAGAGGGAGTACCATGGGGAACCGTATGTGGAACAGAGCATATTGCGTAATCATAACCGTGTGGATCGGCTTGTCTGCCGGTTGCAGTGAATCCAACGAGGATGGATTCTGGCGTGGTAGAGAAGAAATAACAAAGGGTGTCGTCCGAATCATGAACGATTCGCCGATCAGGCATCCGCCGGACCAGACCATAGACGTCACCGTTACAGAAAACCTGACGATCGATGGCCGGTCGGATCAGCCCGGTCAGACGTTTACTTCCGTATTTGGTGTGACAACAGATCAGGAAGGCAACATTTATATAGCCGATGCCGAATCGAAACGCATTTTAAAATTCACCCAGGACGGTCAGTATCTGGCTTCGATTGGATCTGACGGCATCGGTCCGTTGCAGTTTAAATCGCCGGTCGATATGACGGTAGATGCGGAAGGCAAGATCTATGTGCTCGATACGCAACTCCAAAGAGTAACGATACTCAATCCGGATTTCACATTTGCGGATATCTGGGATACCCAGATATCCGCACCGCGTCGTATCCGGCTTGATGCGGAAGGCAATGTCCTTTTATTTTCGATTACGCAACATGATCTGATTTATAAATTCAAGCCGGATGGGGAGGCCATCAATTCGTTTTACGATCCGTTGGAAAGCTTACGCATCATGGGGAATTGGAATCAGCTTGTGGCCTATTCGGACGCGGCGATGGAGACGACGACCGATGGCTATACCGTGGTATCGAGCCGACATCCCTATTGGATCCGTAAGTTCGACCGGGTGAACGGGTTGGAAATCGAATTTAGCCGTACGACGCCGTTTGATATCGTTCCCGTGCGGAAATTGTCCGGCAACGAGAACCCGGATCCGGTCGGTATCTCCGGCGCCATGGCGGTTTTCCCCAACGGTCGGATCATGAATATCATTCAGTATCAGGAATTTGAGCGTGCGGGGTTGAACGTCCTCGGCGGGCCAAATGTGAAAATAACGAAGATGGAGCGCTGGTACGACTTTTTTACACCGGAAGGAAAATGGGAGATGACGGCGAAAATCGATCTAGATGGTTTTCCCATGCACGTAGACCGGCAGGGGCGCATTTATTTTGTGAATCTGGACGTGGATCAGATCGTCAGGTATACCCTCACATTTCCTGAGGGGGTGGAGTAGTGCGGCTGTGGAGGGGATTGGTGGCTATAATGCTCAGTATGGGTATTATAAACTGTAGCTCTGAACCGGATGCCGGGGAGGTCATTGGCGGTACATTCGTCGGTTACACGTATTCAGAGCAGGCGGTTGTAGAGACCAAGGTGGAAGTAGAATACGGGTATACGTTGACGTTCAAAGCCTATGATCTCGGTGGCGAGACACGATTTGTCGTCTATGCGCAACGGGAAAAGTCAGGCGATTATTATAGCGGAGTCATCCGCCTGGGAATCGAAGACCCTCAAGGGAATGCGTTTACCTTCTATCACAACACCGCAGGAGATGCGATCGATAAACCAATTATGTGGACACGTCTGGTAACCGGTGTCCATATAGTCTCTATCGAATATAATCTATATCTGGACCAATACGCACGCGCCTCATTTGAGGTGCCGCTCGTTAGGGAACCTGTATCAGGATTCCTGATTGCCGGTATAGGTCTTGTTATCTTTGCAGGCGTGGTTATTCTTGTTCTGGTCATCAGGAAACGGTAAAGGCAGGGCAAAAAGAGGTGGAAAGATGGAAGGATGGAAGGATGAAGGATGAGCTTATGCTTGAATTACCCACCACCAATCCGCCTTTCCACGTTTCTTCCACGCTTCTTCCACTCTTCTTAATCCTCGCTGTATCATGTAATACCCCGAGTTCAACTGAGCCGGTTCAGGCGCTGCCTGACGTCCGGTTTACGGATATCTCTACCTCCTCCGGGCTTTCCTTCAAGCATTCCAACGGTAAATCAGGTCGCTATTATTTTATTGAGACCGTCGCTTCGGGTGGTGGTTTTATTGACTACGACGGCGACGGTGACCTGGATATCTATCTGCTCAACGGATCAGCCATACCGGGTTTCGAGCCGGATGACCCCTTATCCAGTGCGTTGTATCGTAATAATGGTAACGGGACGTTTACGGATGTCACTGGACAGGCAGAGGTGGGCAACGAAGGCGGCTATGGGATGGGACTGGCTGTGGCTGACTACGATAATGATGGGGATGACGATCTTTTCCGGACCAATTTCGGGGAGAACGTACTGTATCGTAACAATGGGGACGGAACGTTTACCGATGTGACCGCCCGGGCTCGATTAATCACCCCGCGTAATCCCATGTTTTCAACGAGTGCCGCGTTCCTGGACTATGACCGGGACGGCCATCTTGATCTGTTTGTGTGTGGGTATGTGGATTTCACCTTCGATAGCAATAAGCGGTGTGTGCGGGACGATATTCGTTCGTACTGTGACCCGGACGTATATAACGGCGTGCCAGACCTGCTGTACCATAACAATGGCGACGGCACATTTACCGATGTGTCGGTGGCCGCGGGTGTAGCTAATCCGGCGGGAAAGGGTCTGGGCGTAGTCTGTGGTGATTATGATGGCGACGGCTGGACGGATATTTTCGTAGCCAACGACCGGACGCCGGATTTTCTGTACCATAACAATGGCGACGGCACATTTACCGATGAGGCCTTGCTGGCGGGGGTCGCCTATGGTGAAGACGGGGTTGCCCGAGCGGGTATGGGCGCGGACTTTGGAGACTTTGATCACAATGGAACCCCTGATTTATATGTCACCAATTTTTCGCTTGAGCCGAATTCTCTGTTCCGTAACAATGCCAACGGCACTTTTACGGAAACGACCTTCGGCGCCGGTGTCGGCAATCCTACGCTGACGTTCCTGGCGTTTGGTACGGCCTTTTTCGATTACGACAACGATGGATGGCTGGACCTGTTCGCCGCGAACGGCCATGTGATAGACAATATTGAAGCGTTCGATCAGTCGGTAACCTATGCCGAAACAAATCAGGTATTCCGAAATAATAAAGACGGCCGGTTTACGGATATCAGCGCCCGGCTGGGAGCGTCGTTTCAGGTCAAGCGCGTACATCGTGGCGCTGCATTCGGCGATGTGGACAATGACGGCGATATAGATGTGCTGGTGACCAGTGTCAACGGCGTACCGGAATTGTTACGCAACGACGGCGGTAATACACAGCATAGTCTACTGATCGGCACGGTGGGTAACCGCAGTAACCGGAACGGTATCGGCGCCTGCATAACGGTCGTTGCAGGCGATATGCGTCAACGACGGGAAGTCAGAAGCGCCTATAGCTTTATGTCATCCAACGACCTTCGGGTTCATTTCGGCCTTGGAGAATATGCAGCGGCGGATTCGGTCATCGTAGACTGGCCGAGCGGCGTGCAGGACAGGCTGTCGGATATCAACGCTGGCCAGTGGATCACGATCGAAGAAGGCGAAGGCGTTGTTTCACAAACGTCACTTCCTGCGCATTGAAAAACCGGATGGCGATCAGCAAAACGGGGTACATCACCAGCAATCCCATTTCCAGCAACCATCCTCCTTCCATATACCAACGGACCATATAGATCACCCCACAGACCAGCAGCACCTTCACGATGCGCATATATTCGTAGGGGATCGGATAATAGGCATGGCTCACGATGTACATGCCGACGACCATAACGCCATAAGCCACGACAGAGGCCATGACCGCGCCGTACATACCGAAAGATGGGATCAATGCCAGGTTGGTCAGAATACAGAGTAATGCGGCGGTACCTGTAATCACCGGCAGGATGATAGTCTTTTTTTCAAGATAGATGCCCACCGTCAGATTGACGTATATTCCATACAGAATATAGGCTATGAGCAAGGGCGGCACTATACCGATACCGTCCCAGTAGGTTTCCTTGAAAAAGGTATACTCGCCTATACGCAGGGTGATCAGATCGTCTATCAGAAATGAAATACATAGAAAGACGCCGCTGATGATCACCAGAAAATACGTCAATACCCGGGCAAAAATCGGTCTTGCGTCGGTCTTTTTCGAGGTTTCCAGGAAGAAAGGTTGCCAGGCCAGACGGAACATGTTCACGAAGATGAGCATCCCCACCCCCATTTTTCGAATGGCCTGGTAGACACCGACTGTTGCGGTGTCCGCCATCCGTTCCAGCATCAGAGTTCCGATGGTTTCAATTACAATAATACATGCGCCTGCGGGAACGTAGGGCAGGCCGAATTTCAAAAGCGCGGACGCATTCTTACGGGCCCATAGAAACGAGATATGACGCAGGGTGGCGGGCATCAGCACCAGGAAGATCAGGCCGGATCCGAGCATATTACTGATCAAGATACCCGTCAGTCCCATACCCTGAACGACGACCAGCCAGTAGTTCCCGATCAGCTCGAGTATGACTTTGACCAGACCAAGCGCGGCAAACAGTGGCGCTTTGCCTTCACCTCTCAGACGGGCAAATGGAATGACGTTTAGCGCATCAAACGCCAGAATAACAGCCGCCATACGAACATATGAGGCCAGAGAGGCGGAGGTGGCAATAAGCGGCGCGATGTAATCGGCCGTAACTGCGACGAGACCGGCCAACGCGACCGAGGTGAAGATCATCGTCAAATAACCGGTGCTCAAGGTCTCCCTTTTTTTGGTATCGTCGAGTAGATAGAACCGTAGAAAGGCCGCATCCATACCATAGATGAATACGACATTCATCAAAGCGATGAACGAATAGATCAACCCGAAATAGCCGAATTCATCGGTTGGAATAACGTGGGTGTAGACCGGCACAAGAAGGAAGGCCATAGACCGCCCCAGGACGTTGCTGAGGCCGTATATGGCGGAATGCCGAGTCAGGCGTTTGAGACTTTGGAGCATATCATGATCGTGCGGATGGAAGGGTGGGGGGATGATGGCGTGGAAGGGACTTGTTGAGCAGATTGAAGATTATTGCTTCCATCCTTCCATCCGGTTTTTCAATCTACTGGTGTCCAGTCCGGGCCGGTTTCATCTGCTGATCTGGTGGTCAGTCGGTCGAGATCCATACCGTCGGTACGAATGGAATAGAGATCTCTATTTGCAGGAATGAAGCGATATTGCCCCGGCGCGGCGAAGACAATACGCTGGCTGTCGGGTGACCAGGTCAGCGGCCCCGGATTCGTCATGCCGCCCTCGATATGGGTTACCTGCGTAATGTTAAAGGTGGCGCTGTCCGCCACAAAAATCTGCGATTCAAGCGAGATAGGATCGGGCACGGCTGTGAAGGCCAGGTTTTTTCCGTCAGGTGACCACCGCGGGAAGTTCGTTCGTCGAAGCGAGGTGTTGAGGGTCTGCACGGTTAAGTCGGGATACGACATAATATGGAGGTCCACACTGCCGTTACGTGGATCATTGGATATGAATGCGATTCTGGAGCCGTCGGGCGACCAGTCCGGTGAAAAGCGATCAGGGAGGGATCGAGCGACCAGTTGACGGTCGAGTGTTTCCGCATTGACGATATACAGTGAGCGTCGGTTATTCCGAAAGCCGGTAACCCGGTTAACCAAGGCAATATTTTTGCCATCGGGCGACCAGGCGAACTCCAGATCGCCTTCCGGGTGTCTGAATGGGTCGAACAGTCCCCTGATATTTCTGCCATCCGCATCCATCACATACAGCCGGAAAAAACCGGGTGATCCTTGCCGGTCGGATACAAAAGCAATCTGTGTACCGTCGGGTGACCATCGCGGCGCCAGGTCGGCCGTGCCGGTATTAACAAGAATACGGGCGCTGGATGGATCATCCGGAAACATGATAAAGAGCTGCGATATCGTGTTCAGATCGAAAGCGTAGAATACGATGCGACCGCGCAGCTTGGTCGGCCCGACCGGCGTGTTGACGCGTTCACAGCCGGTGCCGACCAGACATACCAGGATGAGGTAAAGGCTTACGTGGCGGTATAGGGTCATAACTTCAGCCTGTAAATGACAAACACGTGCTTTGGGGTGTCTGTTGACCAAGCACTCGTAGTACCTGTTATTTCAGCTCCCATTTACCCTGGGTGCGAAATTGAGTGTCGTTCTTGTCAAAGAACACCAACTCTAAAGATTCGGTTCCCGGCCTGAGCAGATAGTTGCCGTATACGTCTATAGAGGGAAATCGCAGGTCATATCGGCGGGCTTTTCGGATAAACAGGTTGTCTCCACCCGGTCTTCCTCTAAGCCCTCCCCTGGCCCCACCTTGCCGTCCGGCCATCATGTTCATCGATTGTTCCGGCCGGTCTGATACAAGCGTTCTGATCTCGACGATTTCTGTCGGCTCATACGGTCTACCATCCTGGTCTTCGATATAGGCAACCCAACGGTCCATATCGATATAGCTCTCATGAAGTGTGGTAGACAGAACCAGGCGTATGGTCAGTATATCGTTAATCCGCTGCTGGGTAAAAAAGGTCTGTAGCCGCCCCTGTCCGGCGGCGCCGACCAGGGAGTCCGGCGGCGCGGTATACCGATGTTCTGCTTCGATAAACGCCGAATCGATCAGGGTGGCCGTGACAACGACAGGAAACCGCCTTAACCCCGGGCCACCGCCGCCGCTGAATCGAACGGGGCTCTGGCCGGGAGGCGGTCCAAGGATGATGGTCCGTTGTTCTTTCAGCACGTTATAACGGGTGGTATCGGAGGTATTTGATGAAAAGACTTGGGGGTTGATCTTTGTAGAGGTTTTTGACTGCATGCCGGCGAATCGGCCCCCGCTGAATTCCATCACCATGAAGGACAGCTCCCTCGGTGATTCCGTCAGTTGGGGAAGCGGGATCTGATCAAATTTCCCCTGTTGTTCCGGCGTCAACTCTTCGCGAATGGCTGACGCAATCTGACCTATTTGACGTACAGCCTCCAGCCGGGCGTTTTCTACTTCGGGATCTTGCAGGAGGATTTGATCGTTTACACGGATATCCCCTCTCCGGTTAAGCTCCTGTTCCCGTTGCCGAATTGCTTCGAGATAGCGGTTAACCGCTTCGACCGCCAACCGAACATGGCTGGAGACGATCTCGGACTGAACAGGGGTCAGCTCGAGTTTTCCACGTAACTTAACAGCATCCAGAAGCGCGTCGCTGTCATCGCACGAAAAAAATAAAAGACTGAAAAGCACGACGCTCCAGAGAGATAACGCATGGAGAGATGGCCGATTCATGTACACTCCTTAATAAGGTATGGTAATCACAGGGCAAGTACGGCGTCAAGCAGTTTCCAAAGGGGAAGCTACGAAAAGCACAGCGAGCGAAGCGGAGCGCACAATAATAATGCCTCGAAGAGGCGTTCACTACTTTCGATTGAGCGCAGCGAAATCTATCGACAAAGCAACGAAGCTACGAAGCAACGAAGCAACGAAAGAGGAATATGAATGCATCGAGATGGTTATGCATTAAACAAATATAGGGAGAAAAGGTTCGCTTTTGTACTCTGTACGCTGTATTTTGCACTACAGATGATACGTAAAAGACTGCGCAAACATCAGGATACTTTGTACTTAGTGTTTAATAGGCTTTAGCGTGCGCCACGCGGTTCATAAATCATATATCATAAATCGTAATTATACATGTCCGATATCATATACGGTCGAAACTCGGTTCGCGAGGCATTACTGGCGGGGCGAAGTTTAAATAAAATACTGATTGCCGATGGCACTTCGCGGCGGGATATCGAGGATATTATCGAACTGGCGCGGGCGCAGGGTGTCGTGTACCAATTTGCAGATCGCCGGAATCTGGATCAGATGGTGCGAGAAAAGCATCAGGGGATTGTCGCGGTCGGTGCCGCGCATCAATATGTGGAGCTATCGGATATCCTGACCGTCGCCCAGGAAAGTGTATACCCGCCTTTTCTTGCCGTTCTGGATGGTATACAGGACCCGCATAATCTGGGTTCCATCATTCGTACGGCCGATGCCGTGGGGGTACATGGTCTTATTATTCCGCGCCGGCAGGCCGTGGGTCTGACGGCGGTGGTGACGAAAGCGTCGGCCGGCACTACCGCGCATATGCAGGTCGCCCGGGTCGCCAATCTGAATCAGGCGATGGATACGTTGAAAGATGCCGGATTGTGGTTGATCGGCCTGGAGGCAGATGGCGAAGCCGCCTTCGATTCGGTGGATTATACCGGGCCGGTCGCCATGGTGATCGGCAGCGAGGGCAAGGGACTGCGCCCGTTGGTCCGACGTCATTGCGACGAGGTGGTGAAGCTGGCCATCGGTGGTCATGCCGGGTCGCTCAACGCTTCGGTGGCAGCGGCGATTGTGTTGTATGAGGTGTTCAGGCAGAGAGAGAAGAAATAGTGATATAGTGATTGGCTGATTTGCCGATTGGAAGACAAAAGGGTTGACAAAGGGGTTAGAGGGTTATTTAATTGTCCGACTGTTTTGAAGTTAGCCTATTAATCAGACAATCAGTAAATCAACAAAGAGGGAGTGGATGGCAGACATGGCGAAGTATGTTTATTATTTTGGTGCGGGAAAGGCGGAAGGGACAGCTCAGATGAAGGAGCTGCTCGGTGGTAAGGGCGCCAATCTGGCAGAGATGAACAATCTCAATATTCCGGTTCCTGCCGGTTTTACTATCTCGACGGAAGTCTGTACCTGGTATTACGACCACGACTTGCAGTATCCGGCGGATCTGGATGAACAGGTGGTTGATGCTTTGTCAAGGGTGGAAAGGGGCATGGACGCTAATTTTGGCGATGCATCCGATCCGCTTTTGTTGTCGATCCGCTCCGGTTCCCGGTCTTCTATGCCCGGTATGATGGATACCATTTTAAATTTAGGGTTGAACGATACCACGGTAGAAGGTTTGATCGAACAGTCGGGCGACGCTCGTTTTGCTTACGACAGTTACCGCCGTTTTGTGCAGATGTACGGCGACGTGGTAATGGGTGTTCGTCCAGAGGGCAAGGATGACCATGATCCGTTCGAGGTAATTTTAGAGGCCAAAAAGCAGGCAAACGGTGTTGAGCAGGATGTGGATCTTTCCGCAGAAGATTTAAAATCTCTGGTCACCGAGTATAAGACCATGGTTAAAGTCCGTACAGGACACAATTTCCCGGATGATCCGCATGAGCAACTCTGGGGGGCTATCGGCGCCGTCTTCGGCTCCTGGAATAACGAGCGGGCCATTGTGTATCGTAAGCTGAACAATATTCCGGACGAATGGGGCACGGCGGTTAATGTCCAAGCCATGGTCTACGGTAATATGGGCGACGACTGTGCCACCGGAGTCGCGTTCAGCCGTGATCCGGCTACCGGGGAAAAGGTCTTTTACGGTGAATATCTGAAGAACGCCCAGGGTGAAGACGTGGTTGCCGGTACTCGAACGCCCGTGCAGATAGAGCATTTGGACGCAGATATGCCGGAGGCGTACGCGCAGTTGATTGACATCTACAAGAAACTGGAAACCCATTACAAGGATATGCAGGATTTCGAGTTTACGATTCAGCGCAATAAGTTATGGATGCTTCAGACGCGCGTCGGCAAGCGCACCGGATTTGCGGCGATTCGCATTGCGGTGGATATGGTGGAAGAAGGGTTGATCAACGAAGAGGAGGCCCTGCGCCGTGTCGAGCCGGATCAGTTGAATCAACTGCTGCGGCCGGTGTTCGATGTCGATGAAAAGCGCAAGGCTGAAGAAGCGGGGTGTGTACTGGCCAAAGGATTAAATGCGGGGCCCGGCGCGGCGTCCGGCAAGGTGGTTTTTAACGCCCATGATGCGGAAGAATGGGCTAACCGCGGAGATCGGGTGATTCTGGTCCGTATCGAAACATCACCGGAGGACATTCGCGGCATGAATGCCGCCGATGGTATTCTGACAGCCCGGGGTGGTATGACGAGCCACGCGGCGCTGGTCGCTCGTCAGATGGGCAAAATCTGCGTGGCGGGTTGCAGCGCGCTAGATATCAATTATCAGACGCGACAGATGACCGTCTCCGGGCGGGTGATTAAAGAAGGCGAATATATCTCGATTGACGGGACGACCGGTGAAGTTATCGAGGGCGCGATTCCGACCATCCCTTCCGAAGTGCTGCAAGTACTGCAAGAAAAGACCCTGGTGCCGGAACAATCGCAAATTTTCCGGCAATACGACCATCTCATGAAATGGGCGGACAAAGTGCGTCGTCTCAAGATTCGTACGAATGCGGATCAGCCGGATCAGTCGGCTACCGCACGGGTCTTCGGCGCTGAAGGCATCGGCCTGTGTCGGACGGAGCATATGTTCTTCGAAGAAGACCGGATCGATGCGATGCGCGAGATGATTCTGGCGGAAGATGAGTCCGGCCGCCGGGTGGCGCTGGCGAAACTGCTGCCGATACAGCGGGCGGATTTCACCAGTATCTTCGAGGTGATGGACGGTTATCCCGTCACCATCCGGACGCTTGATCCGCCACTGAACGAATTTCTGCCGCATGAGGATGAGGCTATCGAGCAGCTCGCAGGTCACATGGGTGTGGCCGCCCAGACGCTGAAAAAGAAGGTGGAAGACCTCAAGGAAACCAATCCGATGCTCGGGCACCGCGGTTGCCGGCTCGGGATTGTTTATCCGGAAATCACCGAGATGCAAACTCGGGCTATCTTCGAGGCTGCCAGCGATTGTCAGAAGCGTGGTATCCAGGTCATTCCGGAAATTATGATTCCATTGGTCGGGCACGTGAACGAACTGAAGTTACAGGCCGATATCGTTCGGCAGACGGCAGAGGCGGTGAAAGCCGAGACGGGCATCGAGGTCGCGTATCATGTCGGCACTATGATCGAGCTGCCGCGGGCAGCGCTCACAGCCAACGAGATCGCCGAAGTGGCGGAGTTTTTCTCATTCGGCACCAACGACCTGACGCAGACCACATTTGGCCTGTCGCGTGATGACGCCAACTTTCTACCGGACTACCTGCAACGGGAGATCTGGCCTGAAGATCCGTTTGTGAGCATTGATCTCAACGGCGTCGGTGAACTGGTGAAGATCGGTGTGGAGCGAGGTCGCAGCGTCCGGCCCGATATTAAGATCGGTATCTGCGGTGAGCACGGCGGTGATCCAGCTTCGGTGGAATTCTGCCACCGAATGGGTCTCGACTATGTCAGTTGCTCCCCGTTCCGCGTACCGATCGCGCGTTTGGCGGCGGCGCGGGCGGCGTTGGAGGGATGACTGACCTGACATTCCTCCCCTTTCCGGAAGGGGAGGGGTCAGGTGTATATAGCAGGCAATTAGATTAGTAAAAAGGGATGCTTTCGAGCGTCCCTTTTTTGTTATTTCCTTTCTTTTTATCATTAAATTTGTAAGATGTTATAACTCCGTTATTCAGATTGATTATGACCAGAAATTTTCTCGCAGGAGAAACTATGAAGCAGCACTATCGTCTGTCTCCCCTCATCATGGTCTTATTACTTTTGTCAGGGGCCTGCGGAGAAGGGGAGACGGTCCAGGGCCCCAAGGGCGGTAAGCTGGAGGCGTACTTTAATGCCCCGCGCGAAGAAACGCTTATTATCGATCGAGCCGGCCGCCTGGAGGGTCGCCATAACTGGAATCCCTACGTACCGGGTAATGCTGCGGGTTGGGGTTTGAGTGAGTTCTCGGATCCGTTGACGTTATTGAACTACGGAACCGGCGAGATTGAGAACTGGATGGCCGAGTCCTTCACCTCGAATGAAGATTATACCATCTGGACGCTCAAACTCCGTCCCGGTATCACCTGGCATGACGGCACGCCGTATACGGCTGTGGATGTCGTCTATTCCACCGAGCTTCAGATCAACCATGAGACTCTGGGCCAGCATTTCACCTATGAGGAATGGATTGAAACGGTGGAGATGGTAGACGATATGACGGTGGTCTACCATCTCAAAAAACCGAATGTACGATTCAAACTGGAGCGTTATTCCGATAACCTCTGCGGCGTGGACTATTTCGTTCCCAAACACATCTGGGAGAACGTGGAAGATCCGGTCACCTTCAAGAACTTCGATCTGGCGAGGGGGTTGCCCATGTCCACCGGACCCTACATTCTGTACAAGGTGACGACAAATGAGACCATCTGGGTCCGTCATGATGACTGGTGGGTGGCCAGAACAGGGTTCAAGAAGTTGCCCGAACCGAAGAAGATTATCGTATCCTATGGCGGTACTCAGGAAATACGACTGGCTATCGGGATCGATGGTGGTTTTGATACCATGGATGATATCACACTCGGGTCTTTTCAGGCGCTTGCAGATCGGAATCCGGCCTGGATAGCCTTTCAGAAGGGTATGCCGTTTATCTGGCCTGATCCCTGCGCCCGAAGTCTGTCTCTCAACAATGCCGTGGAACCGTGGGATGACAAAGAGATGCGGTGGGCTCTGAGCTATGTCATGGATCGTCAGCAGATCATCGATATCGCCTATGAAGGGACATCGACCATGGGGCCATATCCCTGGCCACTCTATCCGGCTATGCAGAAGTTCACCAATCTGGTGCCGGCGGAAACCGTAGAGAAGTTCATCCGTCCCTATCCGGATAAAGCCGCAGAGATCCTGATCTCCAGGGGGTATGAAAAGTCTGATAAATATTGGATGAAGGACGGAGAAGAACTGGGATTAGAAATCCAGGTATTTGAAGGGATCAGCGAGCTGGAGCGTATTGCCGATGTCTACGCAGAGCAGTTACAGCGCTTCGGCATCAACGCGGTGATGGTGAGGCTGACCGGTGGCACCTGGAACGACAACCTGGCCACTGGCAACTATGAAGCGCAGAGCGGCTGGCAGACCTGTGGCTCCATTATCGAACCGTGGAACACTTTACGCCAGTTACGCAGTGATCGCATCGCACCCATCGGAGAGCGCTTTCAACTTCCCCAGACGAATCAATTCCGCTGGCATCATGCCGAATACAGCGAGATTGTAGATGAGATCAGCAGGCTGGACTGGGATGATCCCGAATTGTTCAGGCTCACGGCGCGGGCTTTGGAGATTTACTATGACGAACTTCCGGTGATCCCTACGGCGCAGTCCAAGAAGCTGGTACCCTTTAACACCACCTACTGGACCAACTGGCCGACTCAGGAGCATTACTATCAGCGCCCGGTCACGTGGTGTCCGAGTTTTATAGGGGTTTTGTCGGAGATCAGGCAGGCGGGCAGGTAGGCAGCGGGGTAGAGAGAATTTGGTGATTTGATGATTGATGCCGCTGCGCGTCACCGAAAGTGAGGAGCGCCTCTTTGAGGCATTATTAGAATGCGCTCCGCTCCGCTCGCCGTGCTTTTTGTGGTAGGCGGCGAGCAGAAAGCAGCAGGCATTTCAATCAACAAATCAACAAATTGGGCAAGTGGGCAAACGTGAAATTTACTTTCCGGAGATTCCATGGGTGGTTTGACCAGAGGTTATGTGCTGCAGCGCTTCTTGATGTTTTTACTGACTATCTGGCTGGGCTCGACCCTGATATTTTTTATTCCGCGCCTGGCTCCGGGTGATCCGATTTCGGCGATGGTCAATCGCATCTCTCTGGATCAGGGCTATGTGGAGAATGCAGAACAAATTATCGCGACATGGAAAGCGCGTTTTGGTCTGGATGATCCCGTGTGGGTGCAGTACATTCGCTACTGGCGGAACATCTCCAGCTTCGATTTCGGCTATTCGCTGGCCCGTTTCCCAACCCAGGCCTGGGAGATCGTCCGGCCGGCGCTGCCCTGGTCCGTCGGGCTGCTATCTGTGGCGACCATCCTCTCCTTTCTTGTGGGTGTGGCGATCGGGGCGCTGATGGGCTGGCGCCGGACGCCGCGCTGGCTGCAGATTATTCTGCCTACCAGCCTGACCTTCGCGTCCATTCCCTATTTCATGTTCGGTATTGTGATGATCTACGTGGTGGCCTTCCAACTGGCCTGGCTCCCATCAACGGGGGCTTATTCCCGGTGGGTTAATCCGGGATGGAACTGGGCGTTTATCACCGATATGGTGAGCCATGCCATTCTGCCCGTGTTGTCGATAGTGTTGACGTCCATGGGCGGCTGGGCGCTCGGTATGCGCGGACTGATGATCAGTGTGAATAATGAGGACTACTTTCTGCTGGCCCAGGTCAAAGGGCTGTCTCCGGTGCGAATTTTCTTCCGCTATGGCGTGCGCAATGCGATTCTGCCCGCCGTCACCGCGCTGGTGATGGGACTTGGCGGACTGGTCAGCGGTTCGATCCTGGTCGAGTTTATCTTCGCCTATCCGGGTACCGGCTATACCCTCTATGAGTCGATCGTCACGCAGGACTATACCGTCACGCAGGCGATTGCCAACCTGATCATTTTTATCACAGCCGCCAGTGTACTTCTGCTGGATCTGCTGTATCCGTTGATCGATCCAAGGATTTCTTACAGGCAGAATGTAAGGTAACGTCTATTTATGACTTTTGAATTACAAATTATGACTGAAAATCCTTTTATATTCAGTCCGTTATAACCTCTATTTTTCGACCCATGATTTCTGTTCGAATGTTTCGCTTCAATGCCTGGGATAGTCCCTGGTTGAATGTCAAGTTTCTGCTGGGCGGCGGGATTGTGCTTCTGATCCTTCTGATCGGTCTGCTGGGTCCTTTACTCTGGGATACGGAGATGGCCTATACCGGGTCGGCGCCATTGAACCTGCCGCCCTCGTGGTCCGAAGGGGGTTCCTTCGACCATCCGCTGGGCACGGAGAGCAATGGCCGCGACATGCTGGCGCAGTTGATTGTGGGGACACCATCTTCCCTGAAGATCGGTTTTCTGGCCGCGATCATCGGGATGTTGATTGGTCTGGTCTTCGGTTCGGTCGCCGGTTATATGGGCGGCTGGTGGGATCACATCATCCGGACCATCAGCGACTCAGCCATGACCATCCCTTCCTTGGTCGTATTGATCGTCATCGCTTCCTACGTTCAGATGACGGACACCACTACGATGGCCCTGATCCTGGCGCTGTTTGCCTGGCCCGGTCCCACGCGTATGATTCGCTCGCAGATACTGACCTTGCGTGAGCGGGGCTACGTGCGCATGGCGAAGCTCTCGGGCGCCCCGGCCTGGGAGATCATGTTCGTGGAGATGGCGCCCAATATGCTGCCGTGGCTGGCGGCCAGCCTGACCGGCGGTATTTCCGCTGCAATTCTGGCGGCTACCGGACTGGAAGCGCTAGGGCTCGGTCCGACCCGTGTTCCTTCCCTGGGACTGATTATCAACCAGGCCACCACCAATGCGGCCCTGGTGCGCGGTATGATCTGGTGGTGGTTGCCACCGATCCTCATTCTGATGGTTATCTTTATCGGTTTCTTCCTGATGACGATCGGTCTGGATGAAATTGCCAATCCGAGGCTCAGACAGTTTAAGGCATCAGGGCATGAACGCGGCTCGAAAAAAACGGGTCCTCACCCTGTATCGGCGCCGGTCCCGTCCGCCGATGGAGAAGCCTTGCCGCTTGATGTTCATAATCTCCATGTGCACTATTTCACGCCACGCGGGGAAATCATTGCGACGAATGGTGTTACTTTCGGTGTCCGAAAAGGGGAGATTCTGGGCCTGGTCGGTGAATCAGGTTGCGGCAAGACGACGGTGGCGATGGCTATCCTGCAAGTGGTACAGTCGCCGGGACGTATTGTGCAGGGTGAAATAAAGATAAACGGCCGTGATCTCATTGGGCTTACTGAGAAGGCGTTGCGCAATTTGCGATGGCGAGAACTGGCTCTGATCCCCCAGGGTGCCATGAATGCGCTTAATCCGGTCACCCGCATTCGAGAGCAGATGGGGGATGCCATCCTGGCCCATGAAAGCCGGGGCCGTATCGAACTTGAGGAACGTATCCTCAAGTTGCTGAGTGACGTCGGTCTGCCGGACCGGGTCATCTCCATGTATCCGCACGAGTTAAGCGGCGGCATGAAACAGCGGGTCTGCATTGCCATGGCCATCGCGTTGAACCCGGATGTCATCATCGCCGACGAGCCCACCAGTGCCCTGGATGTGGTGGTACAACGGGTCGTCGCCCAGACGTTGCTGGAGGTGAAGGACCGTCTCGGTGTCTCGATGGTCATGATCGGTCATGACATGGGCCTGCTGGCTCAGGTTGTCGATCGGATGGCCATTATGTATGCCGGTAACCTCGTGGAAATTGCGCCCGTGGCGGCGGCGTATGAAAAGCCGTTGCACCCCTATACGCAGCTTCTGATCGAGTCGATTCCGTCCATCAAGGCACGTAAACCGCTGAACGTCACGGAAGGCCTTACACATGACTTGCGTAATCCGCCGCCGGGCTGCATCTTTCAGTATCGCTGCAAATTTGTAGAGCCCGGGTGCCGGGATCGGCGGCCGCCCCTGGTAGAGATAGAGCAGGATCATTTTGTGGCCTGCTGGTTGTATTGAACACAAAGTACCACAGGAATATGCATGCCTCCTCTTCTTCAGATTAATAACGTCACGATGGCATACGGTGGTGGATTTTTGAGCTCCGATCCGCCGTTTATAGCGCTGGATTCGTTTAACCTGGATCTCTACGAGTCACCGGCGCGGATTACGACGGTTGCCGGTGAGAGCGGCAGCGGTAAAACGACGCTGGCGAATCTTATCCTGGGCTTTGCGCAACCGACTGAGGGTAAGATTCTTTACAGAGGGATCGATCTGGCGCAGATGGACCGGACACAGCGGCTGGCCTATCGCAAGGAAGTACAGGCCATCTTCCAGGATCCGTATGATGTGTTCAACCCTTTTTTTCGGGTGCAGCACACGTTTAATCTGGCCATGCGTCGTTTCGTTCTGGCTCAAAGCAAGGCGGACGCACGGGCTTTGATCGAGGAGGCGCTCAACGTCGTTGGTTTGCGGGGCGAGGAAATTCTGGAAAAATATCCCCATCAACTCAGCGGGGGGCAGCGTCAACGGGTGATGGTCGCCCGGGCTTACCTACTTCGCCCACGCCTTATTGTGGCCGATGAGCCGGTGTCTGCGGTCGATGCTTCGTTGCGCGCCATGATTCTCGATATCATGCTGCGTCTGCGTGATGAGCATCAGATCTCGTTCCTGTACATCACCCATGATCTGTCAACGGCCTATCAGATCGGGGATGATATGGTGGTCCTCTTCCAGGGTATTACCGCCGAAACAGGGGATACCGCTGAGATCATTGAGGCGCCGAAGCATCCGTATGTCCAGGAACTGATTAACTCGATACCTGTTCCTGATCCGAAGGACAAATGGGATACGGCGATCCGGTTGCCTTCAGAGGAATCGATGCGTACGAAGGAGGTAGCAGGATGCCGGTTTTATCTGCGATGCCCGCAGAGGATGGACCGGTGTCTGAAAACACAACCGGCGCTTATCCCGATAGATGGAGACCGGTCTGTGTCCTGTTTTCTGTACGAGCAATGATGAATGATGAATTGAAAACGTTTGCTGCTTAACTGGTTACAACGATTGTTTTGGGACTTTTAACCGGAGGTAAGGGAAGACCATGAAAATTACGGATATCAAGACGGCGGTGGTGCATGTGAAGATGAACGGTAAGCCGCACTATCTGTATCACTATGTGCGGGTGTATACCGATGAGGGGATTTACGGTACGGGTGAGGCCAGTCATGTGGACCACGGCTGGCGGGAGTCGACGCGGGACATGGCACGCATGATTATCGGGATGGACCCACGGGATGTGGACGCCTGTTTTGAGCATATTCGTCGCCGATACATCTTCCGCGGCGGGTTTGCGGGTGCCGGCATTTCGGCATTGACCGGCATTGAAATCGCGCTCTGGGATCTGGCGGGCAAGGCGCAGGGCGTGCCTGTCTATCGTCTGTTGGGCGGCAAATTCAGAGATCGTGTGCGCCTATATGTGGATAGTGCACATACCGATTACAAGGAACGAGCTGCGGAGGTGAAGGAAAAAGGGTTTACTGCGATTAAATTTGACCTGGATGATACACGAAATCCCCACAAAATGGATCCCTGGAACTGGTCGGTTACGCCGGATGAATTGAAATCGATTGTGGATTTAGCTTTTGAGATTCGCGAAGGCATCGGCTCTTCTCTGGACCTGGCGATGGATCTGCACGGCCGGTATGACGCTACGGCGGGTCTGAAGATTGCCCAGGCGCTCGAGCCGCTGGACCTGATGTGGCTCGAAGAGCCTGTGCCGCCTGAAAATATCGACGCGTTAGACAAAATCACGAAAGCGACCCGAACGCCGATCTGTGTGGGTGAAAACCTGTATCTACGATATGGTTTCCGGGATCTACTTCAAAAGCAGGCGGTGGACATTATCATGCCGGATATTTCGAAATGCGGCGGCCTGTCGGAGTGCCGGAAAATCGCCAATATGGCGGAGATCTACTACATCCCGTTCGCCCCGCACAATAATTCCAGTGCATTGAGTACGGTCGGAGATGCCCATGTATGCGCCAGCGTCCCGAATTTTCTGGCGCTGGAGTTTCATCGGTTTGATGACCCGGACTGGGATGAGGTGTTGGCTACCGATGCGTCGGTCATCCAGGATGGCCATGTGGTGTTGACCGAAGCGCCGGGTTTAGGCGTGGAGCTGAATGAACCGTTTCTTGCGGCCCAGATGGATGGCGAGGAGCCGCTGTGGCAATAGGTGGTGAAGCTACGAAGGCCGGAGGCTCAATATGTTCCCGCAGAGAGTCATCTTCAACGACGAAACGATTTTTCTTTTTGATTCATAGCTTCGTAGTTTCGTCGTTTCCAAAATAATATAGAAAGGACACAATATGCCCAGCATCGATGGTATCGAACTTCAGCAACTGATGTGTAATAATGAGTTTAAACCTCGCTGGGAATCCTACACGCTGGACGATATAGAGTCCGATGAAGTGCGTGTCGTCAGTGAACTGACGGCGGCGAAACATGGCACAGAGAAGGGAGAGCTTACCGGGGCGTCTATCTACAGGAATATTCCTATGGCCCCCACCGGTCAGGTATTTGACCGGTCGAGGGCGAAGCCGTGTGATCCGACGACCTGGATGCCTGTTGGTAATACCACGGTGGGGACGATCATGGCCGTGGGGCGGGAGGTTACGGATCTGAAAGAAGGTGATCGGGTGTACCGCCATGGCGGGTTCAGGACGGTTCATCAGGGAAAGGGATTCAAGAAGCTGCCGGATGGCCTGACACCGGCGGCGGCCTGCTGCCTGGATCCGGCTGATTTTGCGCTGGCTGCCGTGCGGGATGGGCAGGTGCGCGTCGGGGAGCGGGTGATTGTCTTCGGTATGGGGGCGATTGGACTGTTTACGGTACAACTGGCACGTTTGTCCGGAGCCATTGACGTGGTCGCGGTGGATCCCATAGCCAAGCGTCGTGAATTGGCGTTGCAGCATGGGGCCACCATGGCCGTCGATCCCAACGAAGTAGGCGATTTCGGCATGGCGTCTCGAGAATGGTTCAAACACGGCGCGGACGTGACCATCGAGGCCAGCGGTAACCACCATGCCCTCAACCAGGCCGTCCGCGCCACCTGCTACCGGGGACGCATGGTCCTCCTGGCGTTTTACCTGGGTGACGCCAGAGGATTGTATCTGGGCGAGGAATTCCATTTCAACCAGCTTGAGATCATCTCCGCCCGAGCTTGCAGCCACCCGCAAAGAGAGCTGTTCTTCAACGAAGACCGGATTATTGAAACGCTTGTCAGACTCTTCTGCGAAGGGACGCTGCAACCTTATGGATTGCCAGACCCCATCGTGACGCCGGATGAATTACCCGAAGCCTATGGCAAAATCAGGCATGCGTCCGACGAGGTGATCAAAGTGGCGGTCAGGTATTGAAAGGCAGGATGGGAGGGTGGAAGGAAAAGCGATCCAGTCAGACCGAATTTGCCTCCTATGCCCTATTCCTCCACCCGTCCCCTCCCGCTTTTTTACTTATCCGCTGTAAACTGCCGGTCATCGTACTTCTTCAACACATCGTCAAGCGCTTCCCGGAGGATCAACGCTCCGCCTCCGCCTCCGCCTTCGGCCTCTGCCAGCTTGCTTGAACGTTCTAACTGTTCCTGGGTACAATGGCTGGTTTTGGTCACCATTTTCTCTTCTCTGGCCAGGCAGACCTTGTTTCGACCGGTATTTTTCGCCCGGTACATGGCGCCGTCCGCCCTGCGGATGACTTCCTGGGCCCGGCTGCCGTCATCCGGATAGGCGGACAGGCCGGTACTGAACGTGAACGACAGGGTCAGGACGTCGCTGATCTCATGCGGCTGATAAGTGTTTATAGATACATATCTAATAATAATATATTAACATATTTTTTAAATGTATAACTTGAAATGCGTGAAAACAGGGTGTATTTACTCCCGTTTTCCGTCACTACTATGTTTTACCGTATGCAGAACCGTCGGAACCAGGTATGTTTCACACGCTTTACGGATCACGCCTCATGTTTACCCATCGCAATGGCCGATTATTGAAGCGCCTCAATGTTCCGGCGTATGAAGTCAGGTGAGCCTACCTGTTACACCATCGGATCCGCGAGGAAATTATCCTGCCATTTTTCCCATATGAGTGGTTTTATACGAGCCGGGCCGTGACTCAATCCCACTCGTATAAAGCCCTGTACAGAAATTATTTGAGCGTATGACTTGAGATAACACGGGAAAAATACCGATTGTGGTGGCGTAGCCACTCTGCGAATCCTGGAATATGGCCGGTTATATGAGGTGAGGTCCTTCCGCCGGGGATTTGAGTGCGTATAATCTATGATATTCGGAGATTACTTTGCGGGATCGCGCAATAATCTGATATAAATGAGGCGAATTATACGTGACGAAAAAGAAATCTCAATTAGCAGTAAGTAGATATATTTGCAGAGGATTACGACAGAATCTATTGCCGCTTATTTTTTTATGCATATCTTATGGCTCTAGATAATCATCTTTTAAATGAAAGAAAATATTACGCATTTGCACTCGGACAGCTGAAAGATCCGGGTGATTATTGAGACGTTTTCAACATCGTTCCGATGAATCACTATTTATACTGCTAAATCAAAAATGTTGCTTTACTGGAGGTTTTATGATTTCCTCAATTCGAAGTTGTGTTTTAATCACCATGATCCTGAATAGTTTAATCATCTTTGGGTGTAGTCAGGAAAACGATACCGAGAAAAAATTTCTAGTAACGAATGCATAGGTAGTAGATGGAACGGGCACTTCACCACGTTTAACCTCAGTACGGATTGAAGGAGAGCGCATTACCGCTGTAGGAGATCTTTCGGCAGAACCTGATGAAACTGTCATAGATGGTACCGGGCTGGTTCTTGCCCCTGGTTTTATAGACACTCATAGTCATCATGATTTCAAATTGCTTGATATGCCGGAAGCATTGGGGGCTGTGAGTCAAGGTATCACAACAGTAGTGGTAGGTAAAGATGGAAGCTCCCAGTTTCCATTAAAAACCTTCTTCGATACCCTAAACACCAAACCAGTAGCGATTAACGTTGCCTCATATGTGGGACATAACACGCTCCGTCACCAGGTTATGCAAGAAGACCATAAGAGACCGGCTACCGATGCTGAGATCGATACCATGAAACAACTTCTTCGTCAGGAAATGGCATCCGGAGCTTTAGGTCTATCTTCAGGTTTAGAGTATGATTCAGGTATTTACTCCGAACCATCTGAAGTTCTTGCTTTAGCGCAAGAATCAGCCAATCTCGGCGGTCAATATTCCAGTCACATTCGTAGTGAAGATCGCCATTTCTGGGAGGCGATTGAGGAAATCATCCAATTAGGCCAGGCAACGGGTATGCCGGTACAAATATCTCATCTAAAATTGGCAATGAAAAGTTCTTTGGGGCAGACCAAGCGTCTTCTTGATCGTTTAAACCAGGCTCGTGAATCCGGCATTCAAATCACCGCGGATGTATATCCTTATGTATACTGGCAGTCTACTATGACAGTCTTATTCCCTGAGCGGGATTTTACCAACCGTGCAACGGCTACATTTGCACTCGAAGAAATTGCCCCACCCGACGGCATTATTCTCTCGCGGTATGAACCGAATCCGGATTATGTGGGTAAAACAATCACCGAAATTGCTGCGTTGAGAGGCACAGACCCGGTCACGACGTATATGGATCTAATTGCCGAGGTTCAGAAGATCGAACAAGAAACTGGCGAGTCGGTTGATGAGAGCATCGTAGCGCGTAGTATGGATCCAGAGGATGTTGCAAATCTTATTGCATGGCCGCATACTAATATCTGCTCAGATGGCGCATTAGTGGGAGGACACCCGCGTGGTTTCGGCACATTCACCAGAATCCTGGGCAGATATGTCCGAGAAGAACAGCATCTTTCAATGGAAGATGCCATTCATAAAATGTCCGGGTTGTCAGCGAAGCATATGGGAATATCGGATCGGGGGGTGATTCGCGTGGGGGCCTATGCTGACCTGGTACTGTTTGACCCCGAACGAATCTCAGATCGTGCCACTTTTGAAGATCCCAAACTTACGTCTACAGGTGTCGAGAAAGTGTGGGTAAATGGTAGCCTTGTTTATACCGATAGTAAACCTACGGGTGATTATCCCGGTCAAGTTATATATGGGGGTATTACCCCATAATATAAAGCCGACGTGGGCCCCCAAAGGTTGGTGTAAAGCAGTATAACCACTGCCAGGATCGGAGCTGCCGCTCGTCCGATCAGGCGATGGCCGTTATGCAGCCCAAGAATACACACCGAGGTACTATGAACGCCGGTAAAAACATAGCCCTCTATAAAATCATCCACCCACTCGGCAAAGGTGGCATGGGCGAGCAACGGTATTAAAAGTCAAGGTGTTTTTGTGGAAAGCACCTGATATTATGATACGGGAGGATGGCACTCCGAAGATATTGGACTTTGGTCTTGCTCACATCGAACGCGGAGAGTCCGTCCCGTTAGATAGTGATATGCCTACGATGACGATGGATAGGCATGTGCCTCCCAGCCTTACCCAGGGCAAAGGCTCCATGGGTACGCCATCTTACATGTCTCCAGAGCAGATTGAGGGGGCGTACATGTAGTATTAAATGCGGTAGAAGCCTTTGGAAGCCGTTAGGACTATCAGTTATTCGGCGACGGCGTCCCGTTGCGTAGAGAAAAAATCAGGAGAGCATGTGAACACAACCACACTCGATCAATGGATCGGTAATCAGACGACCGTCACAGCCGAGATTTCCCCGGTTCCGGCCTGTCAAATGGCAGCGACGCTTGACCTGGACACGGCTGTTCAGGTGGGTGATCCCCTGCCGCCAGGATGGCACTGGCTGTATTTTCGTGAACCGGCAAAGACGTCGGCTTTAGGCCCTGACGGCCATGCCGAACTCGGCGGGTTCATGCCGCTCTTGCCATTGCCCCGGCGTATGTGGGCCGGCGGTCGTATACAATGTCACCGTCCCCTGCGCCTGGGGAATCATGCCGAGCGCCGGTCTACCATCACCTCCATTACGCCCAAGGAGGGCCGATCCGGGGCTTTGTGTTTTGTTGAGGTGACCCATGAGATCACGGTTGCGGGAACGCTGTGCCTGACCGAAATCCAGAGTCTGGTCTACCGCGAAGCAGCCCCCGCCGACTGCCGACTGCCGACCGCCAACGCGGCGCCCACCGATGCCCAGTTCTCGAAGACCTGGCAGCCGTCCTCCGCCCTCCTGTTTCGCTATTCCGCATTGACGTTCAACAGCCATCGGATTCATTACGACGTAGACTATTGCCGCGACGCAGAAGGTTACCCGGACCTGGTTGTCCATGGCCCGTTGATCGCCACCTTATTGCTCGATCTGTTTCACCATCAATTCCCCGACGACCTCATCACAGACTTCCGCTACCGGGCCAGAATGCCCCTGTTCCATCCCCACCCGTTTGCCGTACACGGTACGCGCAACGGCGCCGAGGGCTATGCCTGGGCCGCCGATATGGGCGGGGGATTAGCCATGGACGCGGAAGTAAACTTGAAACGCAGATGAGTCATGCTTTCAACGCGCCCCTTCAACACAAGGTCATAGTCATTTCAGTCTATCAGATTGTGATTCAGGAGGGCAAGATCTATGCCAATACAGGAATTCAAAGGTTGGCGGGGATTATGGCCCCCACTGTACGCTGATGATACAGTGGGAGTACGCCAGTGGAGATTTTAGCAGGTATGTTTACCTTGACCGCAGTACAAGACAAGAAATAGATTACAGGTTCCCACAACAGATTATTCACCGTATTTCATCCATGCCCGACATGTGATGACGGGTCATTGCTAATATAAACAACCCAGGATGTACCACCTGCTTTTGACAACGATCATGACCGTATTCACCCTTTCGATCCAAACGCCCGAGGAGCCCGGTATCCATGAGCGAACGCTGACGCTGTCTGACGGTTCGGAAATGCGATACACCCTGTCCATCCCGG
>Ga0187827_10002300_pt1 | contig 26357 bp, 8 predicted proteins | sample ETNtaG_39_FD_167969 | JGI IMG/M metagenome (GOLD analysis project Ga0187827, IMG submission 167969) | Marine microbial and viral communities from oxygen minimum zone, Eastern Pacific Ocean - ETNP2014_SV_150_PacBio MetaG (Illumina Assembly) | ecosystem: Environmental > Aquatic > Marine > Hypoxic... | reverse complement strand
TCTTTAGCACTCCTGGATACGGCACCTTCTCCCACCGGAACGCAAGAAAGACAACGAGACCCTCATCGAAGACGATCTCGAAGAGGTCGAAGAAGAGGCTGAAGCGGTTGCTCCAGGTCTCCTTAAGGACGCGGAGCTTTCCACCGTACCGATTCTCTACAAGCAGCACCCCTGGCTCATTCGTTCCAGGTTCTATTGGCTCTACCCAAATCGTGGAAATCGCATCATCGGCAAACGTAGCGGAAAGACAGCTCTGTATCAGTTGCCGTTCGGGAGAGGGCAAATCATCTGGACCGCATGGGACATGTTTAGCTGGGAGAATCCCGAGCTCGGTGAATCACCGGACCTGGTCGCTCAACTTGAAATCCTCAGGCGGATATGTTCATCTCTGCCGCTGTATAAACACAGCGATTATCTGAAAGACCGGGCGGAACTTATTGGCCGCGATCCTTTTGCCTGGCACAGAGATTTCGGGTTGGCGCGGCCACAGCCCGACATCAGCGGCTGGTATCAAGCGAGGGGTATGACACCCGATATCGGTCCGTCCGGAAAAGATGAAGCGACAAGCGAAATCCGCATGGATGCAGCACTGGATGAGTTTGAATCGACGTTCTTCCATCTCTCGAATTTTCAAGCAGCCCGGGCGCTTCGGATAGACATGTCTTCCCTGAAGACCAAAGCGGGGGAGGTGTTACCCTCGAGCTCGTTGCGGATTCGGATTCAGAAAGCCTTCTCTACTGAAATGCTGGCAACCGCTCTCCATGCGAATGGCGGGCTCGCCGACTACGGACCCATCGAATCGCTGGACGAGGCTAAGTCGCTCGCAGCCCATCTTCTCAGGGATGGAAATTCCAATCTGGACGAACCGATCTGGCTCTTTGACCTGGAGCAGGCGGGCAAAAGGGCAGGAGATGGATTCACATTCGAAATGGACAAAGGTTCGCACGTCGCCATCTGGCTGACTTACGAGCCGCAAAAAGGCATCGTCCCTGGAATCTACGAAGGAGAGGTCCGTATCGATGCAGAAGGCGGCAGCCAGACCGTACTGCCAGTGACGGTGAAGATTCGAAAGATAAGGGCTCGAGAGCCGTCGTCGATTCCATTGGCCATCGACGGCTGCGGCAAGCTCCCTCTCCCGCTGGCGGCCCTCAACTGCACGGTTGCTACACTAACATTCAGGCCTGTGAATTCTGCATATCTCGCCGATTCAGATACCCCATTGCTTCAGGCCCTGTTGAGCCAGCCAGAAAAGTTCATGGCCGAATCGCTTCCCCCGTTGAGATTTCTGCCTGCGGACAGATATCTTCGCTCTGCCTCCGCGGCCGGGATTACATCTCTGATCTCCAGAGGCAGCATCGTTCCGGTCGGCCCGTTTCTTACGGCGTTGAACAGCGCAACGGGCAAGGTCGATCACACAACCGAATCCGTCGATTTCCGCCGATTGGAGAAATGGTTTCTCGATGGATGGATCGCACACCTGAAGCAATATGATTTCGTGGCCCATCGAATCATCGTGATGGATGAGATAGATTCTTCGGGTAAGCATGGCCCATCAATCTACCTCTCTCGAACCGCGCCTCTGAGATCGGCGGGATTCAGAGTTGGTGGCACATTCGGCCTGCCAACTGCCCGGAGCGTGCAACGGATTGACCGATTCAATCCGCTCACTCAGTTCTGGTCATTCCCGCCCGGTGCGATGCGGGATTTCCGAACCTCGACATCCGACTTCGAGCGATTGGATTCGGAAGACGAAATCTGGTTGGAATCTCGATCCGGCGATCTCATGCTTGGGTCAGCGTATTCACATCTCTGGTCGGGCCTGCTGGCACTGGCGGATTATCCGGGCGTCGTCGGGCTGCATGTTGCCGGCAATGCACGAGATATGAGCCCTCTGGCTTTTCGTTGGGGCAAAAGAACCATTGTGTGTGCCGCGCTGGAAAGACTCCGTGATGCCCTGGACTCGGCCCGCTGCCATCGCTTCCTGACCCGGAAGGCAAGAACGATGCCTGTTGCAGAGGCGGCAGCAAGGCTGGAACTCGAACTGGTAAGGCTCGAAATCGGCAAGCGGAAATCGCTTTCAGATTTTAAGAATCTGCACTCAGCCCTTCTCGACACTATCGAGGTCTATGCGCCATGAGGCGTTCATCGGTTTTGCTGCCGGAAGGCTCCGAGGGTCTTCCAGTCTTCATCGGCCACAAAAAAACGCATTCAACGGCAGTTGAATGCGTTTTGGGCAACCAAGAGTCACCACATTGGCGGAGAGACAGGGATTCGAACCCTGGAGGCAGTTTGACCCACCTACACGATTTCCAGTCGTGTTCCTTCGGCCACTCGGACATCTCTCCGTGTTTCCCGATTACCGGGAAAGACCCGGAATCTGGCAGAATTTAAGTGCGGCGTATTTAACGTAAATCACGCGCAACCGCCAATGCATAAAAAACGACCCGAGTCCAGAGGACTTCGGGTCGCACATCGGGCTGCCCAGATTCGAACTGGGGGCCTCTTGAACCCCATTCAAGCGCGCTGCCAAACTGCGCTACAGCCCGTTTGAGGGCGGGGATTATAGCAGCGCGAAGTGCTTAATCAAAAGGTGTGGAGAGAGTGGTCTCTGTGCTCCGCGGAGGGAGAAGTGGACCGCATCAGGAAATCTGTGGCGCCAGGCTGCCAGGTTTCTCTGCAAAAAGCCCATTGGTGTTTTGCAGTGCACGCTTCAGCGTGTTCTGTCGCCGTCGGAACACGCTGAAGCGTGCACTACGAGCCCCAGACTTCCCGAAATGTCTGCGATGAGCCTTATACCGACACTACCTTGCCTGCCTTCCTTGCCTCTTCCGCCGCAAACACCGTGAGATGAGTCTCGAGCGTTTCCTGCGGACCTGAAAGGATGCGCGAGGGATCTCTATTGGCAACCGCTTCAATAAACGAGCCCATGAGTCCGAAGTCCCCACCGCCGTGGCCGCCGATGATGCTGGCATCTGAGGCGTTGGTGTCGATGGTCTCCCATTCCTTCGTCCGGAAATCGAAAAGCCTGATTTCGGAACTGTCGCCCTCAATCTCGCCATGTGTGCCGAAGATACGGGTCTTGCGTCCGCTGCCCTGATTGAATGCGGTCATGGTAAAGCTCGCAGTAGAGCCCCCATCGTATTCGAGGATGACCACCTGATGATCGACAACATCGTTATCACACGCGTAAACGCACCGGCCGTATGGCCCTTCCCGAAGCGCCTGAGCAATGGTCACTGGGTTCACCTCCGGCACAACCACATCGAGCGGCCAGCCCGTTCGACCCTCGTGGGCAGCATCGAGGTAAAGCCTTTTCGCGGAGTACGGGCATTCCGCTTCAACGTCACAATCGATGCAGCGCTCGGACGCACCCTCAGGCATTTCTTCTCGGCGAAAATGTTTGAGCGACCCAAACGAGCTCACCTGCCTGCACGGCTTGCCGACAATGTGCCGCAGCCAATCGATATCGTGACAGCTCTTGGCCAGAAGCATGGACGACGATTCTGTTTCATTGCGCCAGTTGCCGCGTACAAACGAATGCGCCTGATGCCAGTAACCGACCGGTTCGAGATGCTCGATGCTGACCACTTCGCCGATGCGGCCTTCGCCGACCACCTTCTTCATCGTGCGGGTGTACGCCGTGTACCGTAGCACGTGCCCCACCGCGAAGATGATCCCGGCATCCAGAACCGCATCCACTATGGATCGGCATCCTTCTGCGTTCGGCGCCATCGGCTTTTCGAGCAGCATGTGATAGCCCCTTTGCGCGAATACAACCGCAGGGCCGACATGCATCGCGTCCTGGGTAGCTACCACCACAGCGTCCGCGAATCGTTCGCGCTGTGCGGCTTCCTTCCAATCGGTGAATGAGTTTTCTGCGGGAATTCCGTGACGCTTCGCGAGGTCTTCTCGATACCAGTCGCGCGGCTCCGCGACACCGACGACTTTGGCCTCGTCGGGGAACTTCTCTGCGAAACTGGAATAGGCGCCGCCGCGGCTGCCGGCGCCGATGATGAGAATCGTGACTGGGTTCATTCAGCAGCCTTGTTGGTTCAGAGGAGTATTTGATCCCGTCTGCAGATGTGAATTGATGGGCCGCGAGCTGGAGATCTCATTTCGCGCCATAGCACACAACATTGCCCTTTCGCGTTGAGATAAACAACTGGCCCTCTACGGCTGCCATGCCGTCCCACACGGGCAGCGCATCGAGTTTGTATTCGGCAAGCTTCGAGCCGTCCGCAGTTGAGACGGCCCAGAGGTGCGCGCCATCTTTGCCATTGAGCGCGGCATCCTGCCTGGACAGGGCCTCGTGAATCTTCTCGTCTTTATTGACCAGCTTTGAGAAAGTCTCTTCTTCATTGATGATGTCCGGCGGGCCGGCAATGAAGAGCGTCTTGCCGGAGAGCAGCATGGCCTGGACGAGGAGCGGGATGTCCTGTGTCCAGTCCCGCTGGATGGTGCTTCCGCCGCTGCGATTCGCGCGCATGGAAGGCTTGGGTTTGAAGGCCAGGGCCGCGCCGCGCTGGCCTTCTGCCGCGGTCGCGTCCTTTACATCGCCTTCTTCTTTTTCTTCTGCAAGGTTCTTCGCCTTCCCTTCTGCAAAATTGCAGTGAAGGATGAGTCGGGCCTTTGCCGCCGCGGTGTCTTTGGTAGTGGCCGCATGTTTGGCGATCTCTTCAGGGCTGACCTCGCCGAAGTAGACACGGGCCTCTTCGATCATGCCGGTGAACAGATTCGGGCTTCTGTATTTTCCGACCTCGCCCGCGTCGTCTCCACCGATTTGCAGCGTCTGGATCGGCTGGGAGGTGATGAAGGCACCTTTCGCTTTGCCGGCTGATTTACCGTCGATGAATAGCTCCAGTTCTTTGTCCGCGCTCAACACACCCGCGAGGTGAACCCATCGGCCTGTGATTTTCTGCTTGGCGGTGACTGAATAGATCTCATTGGCGGAGCGAATCGAAAACACTGGACGCCCCTTCTCCAGGTGCAGCGCGTAGCCCTGGGCAGGCCCGCCTCGAGCAACGATGACACCGGTCGGCGTGGTGGCCTTGAGCCAGGCTTCCGCGGCAAGCGGAGTTTTCGTGGGGTCGTTCTTTTTCGTGTTGCCAAAGTGAACCATCGAGGCGCCTCCGGCAGCTTTGCCTCGGCGTCTGGCTTTGGGGGCGGGTACCAGCTTCAGGGCTTCCTCCTCTTTCAACGAACCCTCTGCTACTTTCTTATCAGCGGCGAAGAGCTGGTGCTCGATGATGGTTGTCCAGCGCAGGTATTGGGGCTTGCGGCCGAAGCCGTAGACCTTGGAATCATCGGCCACCAGCAGCCTGCCCGCGGGAGCCCACTTGGCCGCCTGGTAGTAACCGTTGTGCCCGCCGGCAATGGTCTTTCCGTAAACCCAGTATGAGCGATGAAAATACGAATCATCAAGGTAACCGGTCGATGAAAAGATATGCGCTCCCTCGCCGGCCTGGACGCGCCCCTGTTCCAGCGCGTTGCCCGAGAACGGGCCGAGGGTTATCCGTTTGCCTTCGAGATCGAATCTCTGCGAGCGCATGTAGACAAACTTGCCATCGCTCGAAAGCACATCAGGCAGGCCTACGGGCATCTGCAGAGTCTTGAGCCGGGCCTGAAGGTTCTTGCCGGTCTCAGGATCGACATGATCGATGACCTTCTCTGAAATGAGCTCACCCGATGTGGGATTGAGCTTGATGAATCTGAGCCCACCATCGAGGTAGAGCGAGCGCCCGGCAATCGCGTAAAGCACATCTTTCTGAATGAGCACGCTGCCGCTTACCGGCCAGACTGATTCGAGCTGTTCAAACGCCATCACGCGGAGATCAGCCGGGGCAGCGCGGAATCGCCACACAAGCTCGCCGTCGCTGGCGCGCACGCAGTAAATACTGCCGTCGGCCGAACCGAACACAGCCGTACCTCTATAAATGGTCGGAGGTGAATCCACTCGGCCGCCCGCTGTGAATGCCCAGACCTTATTTCCAGTCTTTGCATCGAGCGCGTGCACGGTGTGCTGATCGATCTGTGAGACAAAGACTTTGCCGTCCGCACTGACAATCGAACTCAGTCTTCCGCCGATATCTGCCTGCCAGGATTCCTTCAGATCCGTCGGGATAGCCACTTCCGTAGAACCGCTGCGGGAAGCATCACGGCGCAACGTCGGCCAATCGCCGTTTGTGCCGCTGCCAGCGGTCACCTGTCCAAACGCTGCCCCCTTCTCGAGACGATTGCCGTCAGGTGCGCTCACTTTGATCTGGCGCGACGCAGTCGGCGCTAGCGCGTTGAAGCCGTAGAGCTTGGCTTCGGGGTAGCATGCGCAGTTGTGTGGCGGCGCGTAGATCAGGCCGTTGCATGGAAGGATTCCGTAAAGGCAGCCGCCCCGCACCCAGTGATTGATATTCCAGTCCTTCTTCCTGTAATCAACGAACTCGATGCCCGTGCGTGAAGGCAGCAGATACTTATCCGTTGCCTTGCCCATATGGCAGCGGTGATGAAACCAGTAAGTGCTGACGTTGGGCGGGAACTCGGCCTTCACTTCACCTGTCCGCGGGTCGCGGCCGGTGTACACACCCGAATCCCGGGAGGATGTTGTCGGCGCAGACCAGACAATCCCTCCAGCGACGAGCAGGTCTTCGGGCGAAGAATAACCACCCCGCGCATGGGGGGCTGTCCAGAGTTCCTTGCCGTCAGCCGCGTTGAATGCCTTCATGGTTCGGTCGCCCCCGGCAAAGAGTACCGTGTCTTTGTAGATCACGATCCTTGGTCCGAAGTTGAATGGGATAAACTGACGCCGTTTTGCAGGGCCGGATGTCCAGACTTCCTCGCCAGTTTTACGATTGAGAGCAAACACTTTTTCGCCGTCGTAATAGAAAAGACGTTCTGCATCCGCGGAGATGGTCAGCGGTGCGACTTTGGATTCCTTCACCCAAAGCCGTTTGCCGGTATCCGTGTCGAAAGCCATCAATTCGCGGGGCTTTTCGTTCCAGCGATACTCCTTACCGACTCGCCCCTGATCACCCACGTTCAACTTCGGGTTGTAATCAGCGAGAGCCCACTGGCCTTTGTTCACGAGGAGGAAGGCCACGCCGTCCGAAACGATAATCTCTTCCGTGCCTTTGCTCTCCTTATAGGAATGAATGGTCTCACCGGTCGCGGCATCGAGCACAGTAACCGGATCGCCGAGACTGAGCGTGACGAAGACTTTGTCCTTCACAGCAACCAGCCGGCGGGCAAGCTGCGTCGGCCCGCTCTTCAGAGGCCACAGGTGCGAAAACCATTTGGCAATCGGGCGTTTCCAGAGCACCGTGCCATTAAACGCATCCCTAGCGATGAGCGACCACTTCGGCGGGAGCTGAATCGAGACCCGTGAGCCTTCATCCTGGATGTAGAAGATGCGGCCACCCGTCGAAACCAGCGCACTCATGCTGGCCATGCGATCGTGATGCCGGGACCAGCGCGGGCTGCCAATCCACTGCAGGTGCCGAGGCGGTCCGACCACGTCGTCATGCGCGACTGCGTTGCTGCTCGCATCGTGGAGGAAATGGGTCCATTCATCGATCGTGCTGGGCACGGGCTTGGTGGTCTTCAGCCAGTTGTTTCCTTTCTTAGTGTAAACGACCCCGCCTGGCACGAGTACGCGCAACATTTCCTGGTTGGAGATGCTTCCGGCTTTTTCAGCAACGATCAGGTTGACCATGTTGTCTGTGTAGGGCAGGCGACCGTTGACCCGATCTGCTGAGACAGTTCCATACAGCCCAGTGGCCTGGATGTTCTTGCGGGCGGCCTGAACATGTGCCGCGTCAGCATCAAGGCCATGGACCATGTAGCTCTGGTTCGCCCGAAGCGCTATCGTCAGTTTGCCATCGCCACATCCGAGATGGACGACTAATCCGCCCCTGACGCCCGTGGCCTCGAGGATTGCCTGTGCCTGCTTTTGAGGGGACTGGGCGAAGCCGCATGTGAAAGAAAAGAAACAGAGAGAAAGTAGAGAGACTGCTCTTGTGGACTTAATCAATTATCGATCCTCCTGATTGTGCAGCGGCCTTGATTTTTGGGTTGCCCTTCAGGTGCGGCATTTTACGGCGAGGATTCAGATTCGCCTGATGGGCGGGTAATGCCGTAATGCGGTGATGCGCACTTGGATTTCTGTTGCTCAATGCCCTGGCATTGAATGCCAACAGTGAGGGAGTCTCGATCCAGCGGCCAATCATGGTTCGCCGGGGCAGGCCCCGGACGTGACCCGAAGTCATGTCCGAAACAGGGATTAAGTATTACGTTTGCGTATTGCCCATAATCCGCTCGTTCCCCTCCTTCGACACCCGGCGCACACGTTCGTAATCATCGAACTTCATTCCAAGTTCGCGCATGGCGTAGATGGTCTTGTTTGCCATTAGTGGATCGGATCCGTCGAAACCGTTTCTGATCGCCTTCCCATACTCGACGGTACCCGGTATGGGAGAGTACTGGGAAAGAGAAACGCGCGCCTTCCTTTCATGGACGAATCGTACGGATTCGAGCACTTCATCAGCCGGCTGGCCGGGCATGCCGATGAGGACGTAGGCCATCACATCGCGGGGCGTGAAGCCTGCCTCGTACAGATTTTGTATAGCACGTGAGAATCCGCTGTTGCTGACTTTATTGTCCGAATCCTTCTGTCGTTCGATGTCCGAAGTCTCGAAGCCAAGGCGAATCGTCTTGAAGCCGGCTGCATGGAGTTTCCTCGCAAGGGATGGTGAGACCATTTCCGTGTGCAGTCCGTTCGGCGTATGGAAGCGCGCTGTCAGTCCACGATCGATGATGCCCTCACAGATGGCCTCGATGTGCCGCTGGCTCGCGAGCAGAAGCGCGTCGTCATAAAACGTGATGTCCTGGATGCCGTGATGGCGCACGTACCATTCAATATCGTCAACCACCTTCGGCACCTGCCTCAACCGGAACCTTGGATACAGCACGTGCGATGCGCAGTAGGTGCACTTGTAGGGGCATCCCAGCGAGGTCAGCATGCATGCCGAGCTGGGGCGGTCATAGAGGTGGTATGCCGGCCGCGGCATGTCATCCAACTGGTCGGAGAAGCGAGAGCGGTCGGCATGGTTACCGAAGAAGTCGTCCATCAGCTCGAGCATGTCCCGCTCCCCGCGTCCGGTTATGACTGCGTCCGCGCCGAGAGTTCTCGCGTGCTCCTCGCAGAGGGTCGCGTAGATGCCGCCGAGTACGATGGGCACGCCGGGGAAAGTCTCCCTTAACACTTCGATAGTTTCGGCGACGCCGGGATACCAGTAGCTCATCATGGATGAGAGGCCGATAACCTCGGGCGGTGGAAGCGCATGCAAACGGGATCGGAATTCTTCGGGCTTCATTCCGTAGCGTTTGAACTTTCGTGGAATATCCCGAAATGCGATCGGCTTCTCGATCTCTTCGCTGTGGATGTAGTGGCAATTGTATTCGCCAAGTATCCCTCTCGAGCGCGGCCCGGACTCAGGATCCACGCAGTCAATGAAACAGACCTGGTATCCCTCGGTTTCGAGCACGGAGGCGATATACAGCAGACCAAGCGGTTTCATCCAGAGATCAAACGCTGTGAAGTCATGAATCCAGGGATTGACCAGCAGGACACTGCGGGAGCCCGATCGCGCCCGCCCAATCGAACACGTCCTGGCCGATGGCTCAGTTGGAAGTTGTGGTCTGTGAAGTGACAAGAGTAATCTCAGTGCTGCGGAGTAGATCATCGTAGCTGGAAGCTGCCAGCTCGCAGGCCCACAGGCTGGCATCACCATTCACCATTCACCTCCTCCCCGTTATGGAATCCCGGCCTTCCCAATGTAGAATGCGGGGCACCATCCCCGGACTCAGGAGCACACATGGCAAGCGCTACTTCAGCTAAGGAAATCGAAGGGCACGAAATTCAGGGCGTTATCAGCACGACCTCCCGCAGCACCGTTTACAAGGCGTTTCAGAAAGAAAAGAACCGAGAAGTTGTGCTGAAGACTCTCAGTTCCAGGGACGGCGCGGTGATTAACCGTTTCGTCGAGCGGGCAAAGGGGTCGAGCAAGCTATCTCATCCGAATGTTGCACGCCTGTTTCTGGCGGGTGCGGACCAGAGCACCGGGACGCCTTTCGTCACGATGGAATTCATCCAGGCCCCGAATCTGGAATCCATTATCAGGCAAAAGGGCAGGGTGCCGGTGAACGTCGGCACGAAGCTCCTCGGCCAGGCTCTGCTGGCTCTTTCGGCTGCAGAAAAGAACGGCATCCGACATACGGATCTGAATCCTTCGCACTGCATCTCTGCGGGCGGAGATCTGAAGCTGATTGGTTTTGTCTGTTCCGGGATTGAAGACGACGAAGAGGAGGTGCTGCCTTTCTACAGCAGCCCAGAAGAAGCGGGCGGAGGCCAGACGGACGTCAGGAGTGATATCTACTCACTGGGCGCGACTTTTTATCACGCCATGTGTGGGGCACCCCCTTTCCTGGCTGACAATCCGATCCAACTGAAGATGAACATCCTGGAGCAGGAGGTCGTCGCTCCTTCCGATATGGAGACCAGCGTGCCGGAAGCCCTCTCCAATTTCATGACCATTCTCCTTGCCAAAGATCCGGCCGCGAGATTTCAAACTTTCGAAGAAGCGGTCGAGGCATTCAAAGGCCTGCAGGGGCTCGACGCAGCCCCGGCGGCGCCAGCCACTATACCACAGATATCGGCCCCCCCTGCAATACCACAGATATCGGCCCCCCCTGCAGATCTCGACTTCGGTCTGGCCGATCCGTTTGCAGCGGACCCCGGCGAGTCTGCTGCGCCCTCACCACAGGTAGCGGCGCCCCCCACGCAATCCGATCCTGGCCTGTTTGATACGCTCGCCCTCAGCCCTGACATGGCACCTGCGGAAGCGGCTCCTGCACCAGCTTCCCCCTCAGGCGCTCCTCCTGCTTCAGCTTCCCCCTCATCAGGGGCGCCTCCTTCTCCGGCCTCCCCCTCAGGGGCGCCGCCCGCTCCAGCTTCCGGTGCTCCACCAGTGCCTGCCGCCGGGCTTTCACTTCAACAACCTGCCGCGGCTGCTGCCCCGGCTGAACCGGCAGTCGTCGATGCCGTGCCCGTGGCCGAACTCGGTGCCGCGGGAAAAGGGGGAGGCTTCACCATGGACAAGGCGCGCACGGCCTACATTGTCATCATGTGGTCGGTTATTGCTGTCGCGCTTGTGGGCGGGGGCGGTTATCTCTATATGGACATGAACAAGGGCTCGGGCGGTAGATCCTACGCATCCGGTGGGCCCCAGTGTGTTGAGCTGCTTCAGCAGGCCGAAGCATTTGCTGCGGCAAATCCGGGTAAGGCGCTCGAACAGGCAACAAGATTCAGGAAGGTGGTTGATGCTTGCCCAGGTACTTTGGAGGCTAAGACCGCATCCAGGCACATTCGAGCGGTCGAAGCGGAACTGGTGGAAGTCGCCGCGGGCGAGCTCAACAAGATCACTGGTCGGGCCCTGCAATTGACGAGTGAGAAGGAATTTGTTCAGGCATATGAAATGGTGGCCGAATTTCGGAACAAGTACCTGGTGCTTACTGGCATCGTGGCAGATTGTCAGGCACTCCAGGGCGATATCGCAGAACAGGCCATGAAGGCGATCAGAGAAGGGCTCAAAAAGATGGAGCAGTACGATCCGAAGTCAGACAGAGAGCTTATCGTAGAGGGAGTCGTTGACCTGAAAAAAATGGTCATTCCTCCCGTCGAGGAGGAAGCGGATACTCTGATCAAAGATTACGAGACATTTTTTCTGAGCGTCGCAGAAGTCAGCACAAAGCACGTCGAGGAAGCGGCGAATAAGCTCTACATCAGCTACCGCGAGAACATGCAGTTTTCAGCCAAACTGGCCGATTGGCCGAGCGCGCTGAAGGAGGTACAGGGTTACAGAAAAAAACTGGAGGATTATTCACGGAAAGCCAACTCCGATAAAGAAAAGAGGATCTGGTCCAAATACCAGAAGTGGGCTGAAGTGGATGAAATTTCTTTGAAAATAGTCAGAGAGAGATGGGATGGCGCGGCAAAGGAATGGGTTACGAAAAACAGGGGCAAACAGGTAAAAGTTGGCACCTCACAGGGCAGAGTTTCACGATTGGAGGACGGCCGGATCTTTATCCATCAGGGCAAGGATATCTTGACCGAGCCTTCAGGTATGCTGCCGGCAGATCTGATGATGGATATAGCCTTTCCCAAAATGGATTTTCAGGTTGGAGAAATAGAGCTCGAACGCGGCTGGTGGCTTCTCTATCGAGAATCGCACATCGAGGCACAGAAAGCTCTCGCTTCGGCAAAAAATCTGAAAGCAGAAACCAAAGACTATGAACAGGCTCTGGAAAGATATGTTTTCAGCGGCTGGGATCTCGACCCGCTGTTCACAGGCAACGGTGCTGCAGACTCCGATGGTACCGTTAAGTTGAATTACGATTTCCAAAGCCGTGACCAAGCTACGGACTGGTTCGCGATGGAAGGCGAGCACCAGATTATTCGACGCGCTCTTTATCCGCTCTCAGCCGGTGACAACGGTTCCTATATTCAGGGCCAGTTGCCAATGACTGGTGCCATAACCATTGCGGCAGATGTGTCCTTCCAGGCGGAGCGTTCCAAGGTTCGCTTTGGCTTTGTCCGTGCAAAAGACGGCCGCGCTTCCGAATACCACTATTTTGAAATCTCACCAAGGACGTTCGCCTATTGGATAGGCGTGCATCTCAAGCAGAAATCAGGCACAGATGAGCCGAAGTCGATCGAGCCGCTTGCCGTCAAGAGGAAGCACCGCGTCCGCCTGGAATGGCTCAAAGGCGTGGCAACTCTGTTCGTCAATGAAAGAAAACTGCCATCCTACAGATACCCGAATACGGGCTCCTGGCTTCCCATGCTGGGCAACCGGGGCGACCATAACGTGACTCCACCGGAAGGGGTGGTTATCGATAATGTTCTTATCGTTGGAAAACCAACGAGGGATTGGGTGAAGCAGCAGAAACCCGCGCTCTGGCTTGCCGCTGAGAAGAGGAGCGAAGAAGGTTGGATCAAGCTCTATAACGGCATAAATATGCAGGGCTGGAATGAATACGGTCAGGGCACGTGGACCCCGACCGATTTCAAGGGCATTCTCGAAGCGAACGGCACACCTAACGCAACCGCGGACGCGGGTGAGCTCAACTGGCGCAACTGTATTGTGAGTGCAAAGGTCAGAATCAAGCCTGGTGCTTCGATCCGTTTGTATCTCCGGCGTAATCCTGGAAAGGACGGAGGCAAAAGTGCCAGCCAGTATGTCCTGACATGTGGCGAGTGGCTGGACTGCGGCGTTTACGCCAATGAACAGTACGAGTATTTTTCCGGCCGCAAAATCAAAGGCTCGTGGCACACACACTGGCACGATATGACCGTGTCAGCCAAAGGAACTTACTTCAATATTTTTATCAATAACCGTCTCTATTATCAGGTCCAGGATTCAACACTTCAGAGCGGCAAGATAGGTCTTTATTCCAATAGAAAGAGTTCGTGGCGCGATATCAGAATAAAGCTCCTTGATAGTGGCGGATAATGGGACGGCTTTCCTGGCTTTAACTCATTGCGGAATTTTCATCTCACCTTTTTGTCCGTCCCCAGCAGGTCATTAAGCGCGCGGTTCGCGACCCGTGTGATGTACTTGTTAGGCTGATTCTTCAGGCCTTTTTTCAGGGCCTCGATGGCGGGTCTTGCCATATCCTCGATCTCATCCAGAACGATGGCAGCATGAAGGCGGCCCCATTGATGTTTACTTTGCATCTCGGCGATCAGGACGGGCAGCGCAGCTTCCGGTTTCTTCATGCGACATAAGGCCCGGGACGCGGCGATGCGAACGACGGGCGAACTGTCTTTGAGAGCATCTGTCATCAGCGTCTCGGCATCCACTGCATCCGTTCCGATATTGCCTATACCGGTCGCGCCCCAGTAACGGACCGCTGCGTCTTCATCCTTCATGGCCGCCACAAGTTTCGGCAAAGCTGTCTTCCCCTCTGAAGCCAGCACTGCCGTGCCGGCAACTCGCTTCTGTAGTTCATCACCGCCCGGCTGACGAAGAATGGCATACTCCGAACCGGCCTTAGCTTTACGAAACACAAGCTCTGGTTCCGGTATCAGGCCGACATCTTTGGTGTCCTGCACCCACTCGAGATGGGCGGCTCGCATCCGATGGAGCAGCTCGGAGTGCTTTCTGTCTTCGGCGAGGTTCTCGATCTCATGCGGGTCGTTCTTGAGATCGTAAAGCTCTTCTACCGGCTTTCTCGGAGCGGTAAACAGCCTGGCCGTGGCGGGCAGATTGCCTTCCTTCTGCAGGCGCCTGATTTCACGCATGGTGGCGCCTTTTTCGGGCGTGTTCATGTACTGGTAATAGGTCTTGAGCGGCTCGTAATTTCGGATGTAGCGGTATCGCTTGTCACGGACCATCCGAATGATGTCGTAGCGTTCGTCCATGCGGTCACGAGCGCCGTAGACGTACTCACGGGCTGGCGTGAGATTGGCCCCAAGGAAAGCGCGCCCCTGCACGTGTTCGGGCACTTTCAGCCCTGCGAGATTCAGGACCGTCGGACCAAAATCTACCGAACTGATCAGCTCATCCGTTACCGTGTTCGGGTTCCCCTGACCAACAGAGCGAAATTTGGCCGGAATTCGCACGATGAATGGAATATGAGTTCCGGAATCGTAAAGCCATCGTTTGGCCCTCGGCAGACCAACGCCGTGATCCGACCAGAACATAATAATGGTCTCTTCATAAAGACCCGCGTCTTTGATTTCCTGGATGAGTCTGCCTGCCCACGCATCCATCGCTGTGATCAGTTCGTAATTCCGTTTCCAGTCTTCACGAGTGACGGGCGTGTCTGGGTAATAGGGCGGAAGGGTGGTCAGCTTTTCCGCGTCCTGTCGTTGCTCCGGTTTCAGGTTCCTGGTGACGGAGTTGTATTTTCCCTGGCTCGCGATGCCACTTTCGTGGCACCCGGTGAAATTGAAAACGGCGAAGAAAGGCTGGCCGTCTTTGCGGTTCTTCCAGTGCGCTTTTCTGGACGAAGCATCCCACGTCCCTTTCGGCGTTGAAAACTGGTAATCCTGTTTTGAGCTGTTGGTGCAAAAGTATCCCGCTTCGCGCAGATATGCCGGGAAGGGCTTCACGTGAGGCGGCAGAGCAGCTTTGCAGCGCATGTGGTGGGTGCCGAGGGTTGTCTGATACATGCCGGTGATGATGGTAGATCGACAGGGCGCGCAGACCCCGGCCGCGGTGAATGCATTCGAGTACCGCACTCCTTCCTTCGCCAACCGGTCCAGTTTCGGCGTGATGGCATGAGGATCGCCGAAACATCCAATGTGAGGGCTGATGTCCTCGCACGAAATCCAGAGGATGTTAGGCCGGGACGGCTCTGCGAATGTGATTGAAAACAGAAGTGCAAGGATGGTGAGCATGACGGCATGGAATGGCATCAGGGATCTGTGAAGTTATGTTCGCACTGCGATTCAGATAACGCATCAGATCGGAATCCTCATCGGACCCGATCATCTCAATCATCCTCAGCGATCCGATCGAACACCGGCGCCGTCAGCCTGCCTCTTGCATACTTCGCCCACTTTTCTTCCGGGAATCTCCACACGACGGTTTTGAATTGTACGTAGGCTTCTTTGGCTTTGTTGCCTTTGAGGTAGGCGTCTCCGGACCAGTAGAGGGCGGCGGGCTTCATGTCGCTGGTGGGGTGGGCCTCGGCGAAGGCTTTAAAGTGGTCGCCGGCCTGGATGAAGTTGCCGGAGAGGATGTAGCAGAGGCCCTGCTTGAAACCGACCTTTTCGACCTGTTCGTGATCGGGGTATTTGCTGACAAAGCGCTCGAAGACGCTCGATGATTTATCGTATTCGCGGCGATTGAAGTAATAAAGGCCGATGCGGATCATGGAATCGCTGACCAGCGCGGACTGCGGGAACTGGTAGGCCAGGCGGACGTACTCTTCGCATGCGTCGTCGAAGCGGCCGAGCTTTTCGAGGCACATGGCCGTCTTGTACTGGGCGTCCGCGGCTACCGGGCTTTCGGGCCACTTCATGATGACCTGGCGGTAGGTCCGAATGGCATCGAAATAACTTTCACGTTCCTGGGCGACGTTTCCGAGCAGGTAAGATGCCTCATCCAGGTATTCGGCCTCCGGGTGGTGGACGATGAGTTCGGTGAGGATTTCCTGGCCCTCAGAGAGGTGGCGAAGGCCGCCCTTCTTTTCCTTGTTCTTGATGAGGGCCCGGCCGAGGTAGTAGTGGCATTCGCCGATCTTGAATTCGGTCTCGACTGCGATGTCGCCGTCCGGGTATTTGCGGCTGAAGGCCATGAGCGTGCCGTCAGTGCCGGTGACAACGGGGATCTTGACAAGTAGCGTGACAGGGCCTTTGCCACGGGTGTTCTGCATGTCTTCGTAACTGGCATAGATGGTCGTGCCGAACTGCGCTTCGAGCTTGTCGTTCTGCGGGTTCGGGTCGTTGGGCTCGATAGAAAGGGGCAAGGTGAACTGCCCGCTGTGGGTGAGAGACTCGCGAAGCTTGACAGTGAGCTTGTCGCCCTTGTTGGTTTCGAGGAAGACGTTGAGCTCGTCGCGCTCTTCGCTGGTGTCGCCGTCCGGGTCGCTGACATAGAGGTAGAGCTTTTCGCCGAGGTGTGCGGTCTCCACTCGTTCTTCGTACTCGCTGTCATAAAAACCAAAGTTCGCGTCGGTGATGAGGCGGGCCAGATCTTCACGCTCCTCCGCGAGGGGGTTGTCAGGGACGGCGTTGTCGTTGTAGACCGCGGAAATGGTGTCCGAGCCCATCGCATTGATCACCGGCACCTGCGTGGTTTCCTTTTTCTTCTTCGATGTGGTCGCCGCGGATTCGTCAAATTGGAAGGCTTCAATTTTGAACGAGGGGCTGCCCTTGTCGCCGAGCGCGAGGTCGATTTGGCCGATGAAGAGTCCGGGAAGTTTGTGTTCCGGGCCGCCCCACATCTGGCGCCATTCGTGTTCCCAATTGTGGCGATAGTAGTGGTAGCGGAATTCGCATTCGACCTCGACCTCCGCGCCGCCGGGGTCTGTCTTCAGTTTGACCTTGACCTTGGAGTTGCCGTCGGTAGCCGCGTCGGGATCATAGACTGCGAGGTAGAGCTTCTTCTCGGGAGCGAGGAGCTTGACCGTGCCGATGGATTCCGGGTCGTATTTCGGGATGCGGTGGTACCGGATCTCTTCGTCCGCTATCAGCACCATGCCGCGTGTGGGCATGTTTTCATAGAGGCGGGCCTGGCGCTCAGTGCGGTTGCCGGGAAAGGTGTTTTCCTCGTCCCAGTAGGAGAGCACGATACTGTCGCCTTCTTTGAGAAAGAGCGTGTCCGGTTGCTCGTCCGCGGAGGTATCGACCTCTTTGACGAAGATACCGGTGTAGGGTTCGGTCTCGGTGGCTTCAAGTCTGAGCATCGCTCCGCTCGACGTGCGCACGGTGAACGGCACACGATCTCTGCCGTCCGTCTTGTCCGCGTCGTATTCGGTAATCTGCACGATGAAGCGCTCGCCGGCTTCTACGCGGTAGACATCAAAGTCCTCTCTGTGCCGGTTGCCGTTTTCGTCTTCGTGGAAGTAATGCCGGATGGCCTTGATCGTGCCGTTATAGAAGGTGGCGCTGAGGCTTTCGCGCAGGGTGTTGGGCTCGCCGGGGTAGATGTTCTTTTCGTCCGTGTAGGCCGCGGTCAGTGTGTCGCCGGGGCTGATTTCGAGAATGTTGTTCGTTGCCAGTTGATGGACGTCGATGTCCGGCGGCAGGAGTAGCTTATCTTCCGGGCCGAACACCTTGAGCTCGGCGATGGCGGGCGCGTCGTTTGTGAATTCACGAATGACGAGCTTGAGGAAGCGCGTCTCGATGGTTGGGAACGTGATGGTCGCGCCGGCTTTGTCTTCGGTCTCGGTGAGCTCAAATCTGGTGCGCGGGCTGATCTCGAATTCGCCGATTTCCGGATAACGATGGAACTTGTCTTTCACAACGATGCGGATGTAGCGTCCGACAGCCTTACCCTCCTCAAATTCGTGAATATCGTCCTTGGGGCTGCTGAGGCCCTCGGATTCATACACGACCTTCCAACCGTCGAGGTCGCGCTTCTGGCCGGGGTAATCGCCGGATTCCTTTTCCACGTAGAGGTTGTAACGCCGGGTTTCGTAAGAGGTGTTGTGCGGGCGAAGATTCGTGCGGGCGATGTCGAACGTCTTGCCGAGATCGATATCAATGACCCATTCGGTGACGCCCTCTTTGCCGCGCCAGCGTGACTCACGGTCTCCGTTGGCTTCAAGGATCTTGTTGCCCCAGTTGGTGTATCGCCCGTCGGGATCCCAGACGACCTTTGCGCCCATCAGCGCGTTTTCCTGCGGGTGAGAAGCGAGGAGGTCCCACTCCTTACGATTCTTCGATGCGAGCAGGTCATAGCGAAGGATGCGGCGGTCTTCGTCTTCCTTGAAGCCTTCGCCGCGGTGGAAGGAAAGTTTGTTGACCTTGAAGACCTCTTTGAGATCCGCGGCGAGCCATTTGGGCGTACGGCCGTCCATGCGGCCGACCCATGCCTTGGAAGCGTCCTTTGAACCGTCGATGGCAAAACGCGCGCCGTGGCCCTCAGCGCTGTCGGATGCGAGGGTATCGGCCGGGCGCAGGGCCGTGCCGACCTGGCCGCGGAATTCACCCGTGTGCGGGCCGGATTCTTCCAGCTTGACCGATACGGAATCGCCGCTGGCGGAGGTGACCATCACCTGGATGGAATCGGCCGCATTGGTGCGATCACGGTCTCCATCTTTGACGCGGAGGTAGAGCGGGTTGCCTGGCTTGAGCTGCGTTTCGTCACGGAAGAGACGGTAGCCTGAGCGGCCTTCTTCCCTGTTGAACATGTCTGGATCGATTTCGTCGGTTTCTTCATCCTTGATTTCGGTGGCCGATGCCTCGAGGGTCGCGTCACCAGCGACCTTGATGACCTGTTCCATATCGCGGTCGTCTTCAGAGAGAATGAAGTCCTGCGCAAAGACAGGGTCGTAGCGGTAGGTGACGGTGGAGGCCCCGTTGAGCTGGAGGATGTTGTCGTCCTTCTGCGGCTCGCCAAGCGCGGTATAGAGCCCGCCGACAAAGAGCCCCGCGCCGGCCTGCGACCGGGTGAGGAAGATCTTCTCGACGTCGCCCTTGCTGCCATCCTCGTTGGTAATCTCGACGATGATGGGCACGTCGGTCGCTCCGCGAGTGAGGTTAAGGTTGCGATCGCTGAGGCGGATGCGCAGCTCGGAGCCGGGTGCGACCTGACGTTTGCTTTCGCCGCTGAACGCGCCGATGAGCTTGAGTGTGTCGAGGGCCTCTTTGTACCGGCCGCGCTGGTGATACACGATGCCCAGGCGATAAATAATTTCGTCCGCGGTGTCGTGTCTGGGATTGAGAGCCAGCACGGTCTTGAATTGCTCTTCCGCCTTTTTGGGCTCGCCCATCGTGTGGTAAAGGATGCCTAGCATCAGGTTGGCCCGTGCGATGACCTGCTCGTCGCGGGAAGTAGTGGCGAGCGTTTCAAAAATCTCTTCTCCTTTGATGTAGATCTTCTGCGCCATGAGTGTCTGGCCGATTTTGAAACGGGCGTCAATGGCCGCGCCGGTGCCATCGAAGATGTTGACCACGGTGGCGTATTCGTCCCGTGCGATGTCGAATCGTTCGTCGCGGAAATAGCAGTCGCCGAGGAGAATCTGCACCTCGCCCTTCGATTGGGACGCCATATTCTTGTTGTCCATGTGCTTCACCATGAAGAGGCGGCAGTAATCGATTGCGTGGGCGATCTCCTTTTCAAAAATCATCCGGCTGACCACGATCTTGATGAACTCCGGATGGATGAGGTGCATGTATTTTTTGAAGAGGTCTTTGCTGTCGAGATATTTCTGCCAGGAGAGTTCCTCTTCACCGGCCTGGGCGAAAACGTTGCCCCAGAGGAGGCCGGCTTCTTCTAGCTTTGAATCGATGGCAGCGAATCCAGCGCCCGACTTTCCGAGCGCTGTGCCCATGGCCTTTTCTACATCCTGCACCCGTTCCTTTTTGTAGCCGGTGTTGTTCCGTGCGAGGGCGCGGTAGAGCATGGCCGCCTCGCCGTAGCGTCCGGCTTCCATCCTCTTGTCGATGAGCTCCTTGATCTTGTTCCAGGTGGAATCGTGCTTCTTGGGTGACAGAAGGATCAGTTTCTGCAGGGCGATCGCGGCCTCCAGATAATCGCCTTCCTCTTCGTAAATCTCCGAAAGAGAAGTGAGCGGTGTGATGATCTCGTAAGTGTTGGCGAGTGCGGAAATGAGACGCCCGCAGAATTCTTTAATCTCGGGCTTCGGACGTTTTTCCTCGATGTAGTATTGGAGGAGGCGTGCCCACGAATGGCGAATCTGGTGATGCGGATTCGCGCCCCAGTAATCGATGACCTCTTCGTAAACCTTGCGGGCCTGTGCGTGCTTTTCCTGCCGCCGATAGATCTCGGCCATGTTCCACGAGCAGTACATGTTTTCGGCCCACTTGGTGCGATGATTTACCCAGACGTCCTTGTATGCCTTGACGGCTTCGTCTGGTCGCTTTTCGTAATCGTGGACGAGACCGATGCGGTATTTGAATTCGGCGACGCGGTAATGATCGGGGTTGGCCTGCACCCACTGTGTGAGCATGGGAATGCGATGCGGCCCGGGGATATCGTAGCAGCGCAGGGTGGACTCGAGAGCTTCGTTGCTCTTTGGCCAGCGCGAAACAATCATGCGGAAAATGGGCAGGGCACGTTCACGCTGTGGTGTATGACGGAACGCTTCCGCAGTACGATACATCATGCTTAGCGCGTAAGTGTGCTGGCGATGTTTGCCGACCCACTGCTGGCCGTATTGCGCGGCCTCTTCGTATTTCTTGATCCGGTGATAGGCATCCATCAACTGTCCCCCTGAGCCGGCCGGATCGGCATCCGGATGGTTGGCATACTTGAGGGCCCATTCGAGCGCTATCTTGTAATCGGCCGGCGTGCGGTGGGTATAGGAATAATAGATCGACCTGGCGAGGTGCGGATCTGGCTGGCTCTGAAAAAGCTGCGCGCAGAGCTCACGGCCTCTGGGCTGATTGTCCCAGTAGCTGTCGGAAAAGCAGACGTCGTTTATGCGGCGGCGGATCTGCTGGTTGTCTTTTTCGTTCGGCCACTTCTCGAGGAGGCCGAGGTAGGCATCGACGGCCTTCTCGAATTGCCGATTGCGATCGTAGATCTGCGCAAGGCGAAGATGCGGGTAACGTTCTTTCGGCGTCATCTTGCGGAGCGCCTCGAAAGCATCGAGCGCCTTGTGGTAACGCTTCTGCCGTTCGTAAGAGTTTCCGAGCGCGATGAGCTGCGGCTCTTTGAGCTCGGCGAGGTCTGGCTCGACATCGTCCGCGCGATTCTGCAGTGCGAGGACTTCGCCCTTCGCACGCTCGGCTGTGGCCTTGAGGTTGGCGTCGAGACCTTCTTTCGCGAGCAGCGCCGCGTATGCTTTGGTAGCGCCGGAGAGGTCGCCGTTAGCATGGAGGCAAAGCCCAACGATGAGCTGAGACTGCGCGTCATCAGGCTTTTTCTTCGCTTCGGCGAGGAGTTTGTTCACGATTTGCCCACGGTAGCGATCGACATATCGACGCGAGTATCCAAAGCCGCTGCGATCCCGGATGACCGGCATGATGGCGAATGCTTCGAGCTGGCCGAGGGTGTCGCCCTTTGCACCGAGCGCTACGCCGTACTCGACGGCCGCCCAACCCCAGGGATCGTCATCCATGTTCTCATCCATCATGGCCTTTGCCTCAGCGATAGCCTTGTCGAACTGCTTGGCCGCAATCAGCGCACGGGCAGCGAACACGCGGGCGAATCGGGCGTTCTTTGAATTCGGGTGCGCCTGGTAGATACGATTGAACGCCTCATAAGCATCGGCCGGTTTCTCGAGCTTGGTGTAATTGCTCTCGATGCGGGGCAGCGAGTAATCCGGATTCGGCCAGTGCGCATGATCGGGATACTTGACGCAGATGGCTTCGAGAGCTTTGGCGGCTTCCTGGATCTTTTCCTGCTTCGGATAGATGGTCGCGCCGAGAGTCCAGTGTCCGCGCACGAAAACATCCGCGTTGTCCGGCAGCTTCTGAAACGAAGCCTTCACTGCTTTCTCCGCTCCGGCGACATCTTCGAGGTACAGAAAATTCCCTGCGATGAGCTCGTAGAGATGGCCGCTCTGATAGCCGGGCTGAATCTCTTCACACTTATAGAAAAACTCATTCGACTTTGCGTACTGTTTTACGTCGCGCAGGCGATAGGCATACGTCCAGTGATCGCTCACGTCCTTCGGATACTTCTGGCAGACCTCGGCCGCGACCTTGAGCGTCTCTTCCCTTTCCTTCAGCTCCCAGAGGCGGTCGCGCATGTACTGCCATGAATGATGAACCCGATAGTCCTCCGGGTATTTGGCGATGAATTCCTTCCAGGCAGCCACCGCAGCCTTGCGATCTCCGGCCGCGTAATAGCCGTAAGCAAGGTCATACGCGACACTGGGATTGGGCTTGATCTTGAGCGCTGACTTGTAAGCCTCGACCGCATTCGCCTGCTGGTTCACACGATGCCGCAGCATGTAGGCAAGCCGCATGGTCTTCTCATAAAGATCCTCCGCCTTGGGATACCACTTGATGTAATTGCGATATTCCTGAACCGCTCGCTGATAGTCACGAATACCGCCGTCCTCGCAAAGATAGGCAAGCCGCCCCTGCGCCTTCTGGCGGCCTTTGTAATTCGGATAATCCTTGACGACCCTGGCGTAAAGCTCACCAGCCTCCTTCGGGCGACGCAGCCGGTATTCGGTCAGCCATGCTGCATGATTGAGTGCTTCAGCAGCTTTGGCATCCTTGGGATGCTGCTTCACAAACGCGAGCCATTCGCGGGTAGCGTCCCGCCACTTGCCGAGGACATCCTCATAGATCGCGGGAATGCGCAGCCGGAGCTCTTTGACGTTTGCCTCCTTCGTATGCCGCCGGATGTACTGCTTGTATTGCGCAATCGCCCTCAGAAAATCACCCCGGGCTTCATGGGTTTTGCCAAGGAGGAACCGGCCTTTGATGGCTTCTTTTGTATCCGCATGCTCACGCAGCAGTGCTTCGTAATTCGTAGAGGCACGGAGAGGGAGGCCCGCCGCAACGAGGGCATCCGAAAGTCTGAGATGGACGGAAGGCGCTTGCTTGTCTTTCGCGTTTTTGTCAAGGAATGCTGAATAATTGTCAGCCGCGACAGAGAATTCTTTCTTGGTGAATGCATCATCACCTTCCTTGAGTAATTCGGCAGGAGACGCCGCGGCTGTAGTGTCTTCAGCGAAAGAGAGGCTGAATGTCAGAAACGATAAAGTGACGGCATGAATGGCCAGTCGAGTGGTCATGGATGTCTCCGAATGTTGGGTAAGTTCTATTGTCCTGTCGTCTGGTGCTTTGGAATGCTGCGACTTGTCTCAGCTCTTGCCAGGATTCCTCTTCAAGGCGGGGCTATGAGAATGAGCTGCTTCTCGATAACATTTGCAGGAGCGAAGAGCAATCACCACGACTGTTGATCGTTACTCCATCCAGACAACCCATTCAGGTTTGTAGTCCCGCCTCTGCGGAATTCCAGTCTTCAAATGTGCTCGGTAATAGGCTACCGCGCTCCAAAGTAAGTTTTCCGGCCACGCTGCCCTCAGTTTGAGGACGTAGATGATCAGTTCAGCCGCCGGGTTCGCAAGCTTCTGTGACAAATCGAGACAGAGATGCTGCAACGACTGGATAACCAGCTACAGTTGCGGCGCCAGGGCCGCTTCAAAGGAGGAGACAACAAATGGAAGAGAATGCAGAACTGATGCCTGTGCTTCAGTTGGAGGATCTGGCAGCTCTTGAGGCCGCCCAGGAGCACCTTGGAAATCACGGCTACAAGACCAGCGTTGGACCGTTCAGCGAATTACCAGTGGAGACCCACGAAGACTGGATGACTCCCGAAAATGGCGGGTATCTCTTCTATCTGGAGAAGGCGAAGTACGAACCGGCGATGACCATGCTTGGCGAATTCTTCGGGTGCACTGAGTGACCTATCGGCCCAGGAAGGAAAGGAGTGCCGGCTCCAGAGAATGCATCAGATATCGATTTGCTTTTCGTCAGGCTGTTCTTTCCTGATAGCACGCGGAAGAATGCGCTTGTCCTGGGTCAGACTGTCTTCCCGATGACTATCCGTATATCTTTGCTCTTCATCCTGGCTGGGGGCTCCAGACTGGAACTGTCTGCGGAATACACCCGCCTCTCGAGGTCCCTCTGGTGGGAGCCCTGCCAGTACGATGCCGGTACGAGCGGCCTCTTCCATCTGGATGCAAAGGGCAAGAAAGAAGAGGCCGTCGATTTCGACGCGTTGGATGATGAACCCGACCTCGATGACATTGGCGATGATGAGACGGCACCGGCGAAAAAAACTGACAACTCGCGGAGCGCGGAGAATGCGGTTCCGAGTGGACAATCCGCTGCGTTGCTCGGCAAGGCCGCATTCGTCGAGCATGGCCGGTTCGGCGGCGGTCTGAAACTCGAAGGCGGCATGCTCTTCTGCAAGGCCCGTCAGAAGAGCGGCTGGCGCGGCGTGGAGTTCTGGATTCGACTGGCAGCCTATCCAGAGAACAGAGCGATCCTGTTGCAGCATGTTGCACCTCCCCGGCGTGCCTCCGGCGCCTACCGGGCGAAAGAATGGAACGGGAGTCTGACACCTCTTTCGATCGTGGTTCTGAAGGATGGTACGCTGGCGTGCGAGGCGAAGAAGACTCCCCAACGGGCAGGGATGTTTGAGCCGTTCGACGCAAAGCTCCCGCTGGGTAGTTGGGTGCACGTGTCCGTCACGGTGACGAATGCGTGGCCTCATGGCAGGTCGATCTACCTGTATGTAAATGGTGAATCGAAAGGCAAATTATTACTCGACGGAAGCCTGGCGGCACAGATGTCCTCTCACTCTGAGGCATGCACGATTGGGAATGCACCGAAGAGCGGAGAGGGACTGCAGGCAACCATCGATGAAGTGCGCGTGTCGACCGTTTTCCGCAGTTACTACCAACTCGATCTCGATTGGCCGCGGCCCAATCGAAAATTTGAAACCGCCAACGGGCAGCCCTGGTTCCGCAACGCGAGCGACCTGATCTTTCACCTGGATTTTAACGGCACGTGCAAGCCGGTGAAGTGTGCGCCCGGCACGGATTATCCGGAGGTGGCGATCACGGAAAACGATATCGAATTCAGTCCGTCCAAGGTTTCCGCGACCTACCCCACGGGCATCGAAGGGCGCGGCCTCATGCTGGGAGAGGGAAGCCTTCGGCCCGCCTTCAGCGCGAAGGGGAACATCCTGACCTCAAGAGGAACTGTCGCCTTCTGGATGCAGCCGGTCGATTGGGACAACTTCACTCGTGACTATCGCCTGGACTCGATAGCTCCGACGTCATTTGGCCTGTTCCAGTTGGACAGCAGAACAGTGAAGGGCTCCAACGAAGCGGTGTACCGGCAGATCGGCCCTCTGCTGCAGTTCAACGCAAACATGCATTTGCGGGAGGCGGTGAGGAATCCCCCAATGTTTCAGCCCGGCGTCTGGAATCATGTGACTGCAACCTGGGAAGGTACTGCTGTCAGCTACTACATCGACGGCCAGCGCCGGAGCGTTGAAGGCGCCGTTGCAGCCGCCCTTGAAATTCGAACCGCCAAAGATCCTTATCCGTATAAGAAGGCCAACCCCAGGTGGTGGATCGAGTCCGAACCGGTAACTCTGCGCTTCCGAGAAAACCGCTATTGGGAACAGCGCGGCACGCCCATGCCGAAAACGATCATCGATGACTTCCGGATCTACCGCCGGCCCCTGGCCCCATCCGAGATCTCCAACCTGGTAAAACTGTTCGACCCGAGGCAAAAGGTACAGCCGCTCCCTGAGGCCGACATGCAGCTCTACACGAATGGCGTCAGCGGGACCGTGAGAGCCGAACTGGTTCCTTTGACCGAGTCTTACGACGAAGTCACCACAGGCCGACTCACAATTCGAAAATCGGGCGAGTCCAAGCCTGCAGGGCAGGCCGAGGCCAGCTTTGGCAAACAGCGACAGGGCACCGTCGAGGTCAGAACTCGCCCGCTCGATTTTGCTGCGTATGAAGTGCTGGCGGAGCTTCTGAACACCGATGGGCAAGTGCTCGCTTCCGTGAAGGATTCTTTCACGCGGAAGCCGCCTCCCTGGTGGAAAAACAAATTGGGCCTTTCGGATAAGCCCCTTCCCGAATGGGACCCGATTAGCATCGGAGGCAACGTCGCGAAGGTCTCG
>Ga0187827_10002299_pt1 | contig 26357 bp, 18 predicted proteins | sample ETNtaG_39_FD_167969 | JGI IMG/M metagenome (GOLD analysis project Ga0187827, IMG submission 167969) | Marine microbial and viral communities from oxygen minimum zone, Eastern Pacific Ocean - ETNP2014_SV_150_PacBio MetaG (Illumina Assembly) | ecosystem: Environmental > Aquatic > Marine > Hypoxic... | reverse complement strand
TTGATTGCTTCTATCCTGAAGTAAAGAAAACGCCCAAGGTGGCATCTAGCAAAATAACAGTAGCAAAACTCGTAATTGCTGCAATCCACAACATCGAAGAAATTCCACCCAAAGTGATAGCAATTCCGCCACCCCTCAACCTCGATCCAATTGCTGATAATATTAGCACCATTAGAATAATTAATATTGAAGTGATTATTTTGAAAAGGGCTATATTTGCATCTACTCCGCTGGGATCTTCTAACACTGGTAAACCCAAGCCCCCAGCGTCACTAGTAAGCTGGCCAAAGTCCATATCATCCATTCCTTGAGCGACTCCAGCCACATTGGAACCCAATTGAAAAACAACTGCAATCGCTATGTTAAATGAGACAATTGTGGCTACCAACAAACCATATGAAACTCCCTTCATTGTGCCTGCAGAAAGTGTTCTGCGGCGACGCAAAGAAAGAAGGTTGGTTGTATTTTGACTAACTAGGTCAGCGACCGCCGCGGGCTCTCCACTAGCCTGGGCGCCTTCAAGATAAATGCGGTTGAAGCGTGAAACCATTGATGAATTAACTTCAGCGGAAAACCAATCCCAACTACGCTCTGAATCAATGCGCAAAAGCAATCTACTTTCTAAGCCAGCAATTGGTTCATTTAGAGAGCCGAAATCAATTCCCCGGAGTGCTTTGATTGTAGCTGATGGTTCTGATGCTCGTGCTTGTGCTGTACCACCCAAGGCACGGATAAATCCAGGATATGACTCATCTCTCCTTACTATGCCCTTCTCTTCACGTGATGCGGTGATTCCTGGAATAAGAAATGGAGTGAATAAAAGTGCAATTAATGGAAGACCATACTTATCCCACGAATCAGTTAATATCCCTGAATACATGAATATCACAGCGATAGTGGCAACAAGTATTGGTAAAAACATTCCACTAGATGCTAACCATGTTTGTCTCATTCTTACTCTAAAATTCGTATCAAATTCATGCCTACCAAAAATTGGATCATCAGGAACAAGTGCTCGGAAAGTCACAAGCATGGCTACTTGCATAATGATGAATAACAAAGAAGCAAGCAAAACCCAACGTATTCGGAGTAATAAATCAAAAGGGGTTGAGCCAAAACCTTCTGTAATAAAAAGGACAAGATGAATACCTGAAACAACTAGTGCAAATATTCCGGTTGTTGTTAATGAGATGTAAATCTCTTTCAACATATCAATGGATTCAAGACGGGTATCATACAAAGTATCGAATTCCTTCGCAAAGGTTTTTTGTTCTGACCTCATGAATGATTCAATTGGTTGCCCTGCTTCTACAGAAAATGCCATTCTATCGAGAAAATCCCCCCATATTGGTGATGGGCTTTGGCGTCCGATTATTCGTGATGCTTCTGGTAAACTTGTGTGCCATTTATCAACTAAAGTTTCAATTGCTTTCACTTCGTTTGCTAATGCGCCGTAATCACTCATTTGCCGTAATATATCAAACATCGATTGAGCGCTTACTTCACCAAGACTAAGTATACCCATTCGTGTGATGAACATGTGCATTTCTTTTTCAATAAGCACCGCTTCTCTCATTGTTTGAATAATTGGCCAAAATATGGCGGCAATTGTAGATAACAGTGGGAAAAGAAGCAATAAAATAATTCCTGACACGCCGATGAACATTGAACTTAAAAAAACAAATAAAATTACAGAGATCAGTAATCCAACACAAAAAGAGGGTAGAACAAAGCGTAGTAAATATTGACTTGGCGATACATCCATTCTACGAATTGCGATTTGGAAAAGTGGTAGGCGTTCCATTTTTTAACCTCAATCGCTACTTATTGGAACCCATACATCTATTGCCGCAGAAAATGCATCCCAATCTTGTTGATAATATATATCTACTAAATCAAATACATCATCATAATGGGTAATGTTTCTATCAACCATTTTTTGCAATGCTTCAGTACGTCTGGCCATCTCTTCATAGATGTCTCTCTTACTTTCAAAACCCATTAATGCTGCCATCTTATTCTCCATTAAATGCGATTGAAACATACCTCTAAAGTAGTGTTTATCTCTAACTGGATCCCAATCAAACATGCCACGAGTTAATACCCCATCAGCAGCTTTATTGTATCCAATCACTTCATCTACCCCAGTGATTCTACGGGCTATTCCCCCACCTGGAGCCTCAACAACTTCTTGGAATATAGCAAAATTAAGGTTGTCAAAAAATCGCATCGGCACATTAATTGGATCACCTGTGAAACGTTGAATCATCTTTACAATTGAAGATGCGTGGAAAGTTGCTATCACGGGATGCCCGGTTTGCATCGCCTGAAAAGCAGTAGCACCTTCAGCACCACGTATCTCCCCAATAATGATGTATCTTGGGCGGCTCCTGAGAGCCGCTTTCAGCAAATCGAACATTTCTACTCGAGAATCTTCATTCTTTGAATCACGCGTAACCAAGCGCTGCCACAATCGGTGACGGACTTTCACCTCAGGTGTGTCTTCCGCAGAATATATTTTCACATTATGGTCAATGAATGGAAGAATCGCATTGAGAGTTGTTGTCTTACCTGATGCCGTCTCACCAGATACTAGTAATGACATACCGTTCTCCAAACCTAACCAAATGTAAGCTGCAATTTCCGCAGATAACGTACCCCACTGAATCAATTGAGTCAACGAAATTGTTTCTTCTGCAAATTTTCGAATGGTGAAAGATGAGCCCAACATCGATACATCGTCGGAGTAAATGATGTTAATTCTACTTCCATCTAACAAGGCACCATCAATTATTGGTTTGCTGTCTGATACCGGGCGACCAATGCGTTCTGACATGGCGCGCAAATAACGTTCAAGCATTTCTCTATCTCGGAATCTGATATTTGAGGTAACCATGCCGAATACCTTGTGATCCATACTGATGTATCGCAAGCCAACTGCGTGAATATCTTCCAACATCTCATCAGAAAGTAATACTTCCAATGGACCTGAACGCACTAAATCACGGATGACTGTGTATTGTAAGCGCTCTAACTGCTGATTCGTTACACTTAGAGATTGTTCACTAAATCCAAGCATTTTACGAACTGGTGCTGCAACATCAACAATAGATAGTGGTTCATCGGTAATGTTAGTATGCTTGGAAATCATGTTTTCAAGCATTGATTCAAACTCCGAGTCGGTTGAAAAAGAGGGAGCGTTTGGGGCTTCTTTGAGAAGTCTTTCAACTAATATTTGTTTGATTATTTCTTCTTCCTCTGTAAGATATGGCTCGATACCAAACCAAAGTGTAGAGCCGCCACCTTCTTCATCATTAGGTGGACGATATACATGAGCAAATAATGGACCACGTAAGTGATAAATTAAATTCATAGGGCTTAACTTTGAAGCGGCGCGGTCCAGTGGACCATAATACATCGGGCGTGAACCGTGTTTTTTTTCAAAGGCCTCGACCCACTCACGAACATGTCCATATCTATTCATGACGCTTTCTAAATCACCACGGGCAAACTCAAATTCTTCCTCGCCCATGGATCCCCACCTCAACTAACCGCCGTAATATCCACAATGAAGCCCATCGTTGGCTCAACTCGCCAGCCTATCCGTGACTGAACCGGACCTTTAGCACGCAAGAAACGTGTCACTGCAAGAGTGCGATTTAATTCACCACCAACTTCTGACATCCGCATTTCCAATACTACCTCTGCTGAACCTGAAAGTACGCGCATCATTTCATCTGGCAATTCATCAGGATCAATTAGTAGCATTAATGAACGACCTTCAGAACAAAATGTACGAAGATAACTGAGTAATTCATCTATTGAGCCATCGTAATGTTGTAAAATGGATGAAGCGCGGTCAATGATTGATATATCGGCATTTTTTAGTGCTTTAGATTCAAGTACATCACTAATTTGAACTACTTTATCAACTTCATCTGATATTACCCCAAAGCGCGAAAGCAAAGTGAAATTACCTGCTTCGGCAGCATCATTTAATGGATACCCAAGACTATTCACTTGTTCCAACCAACCACGGGTTGTTAGTTCAGTAGTCACTAATGAAATGTTTACATTGTTAGCAATTAAACCAAAAGCAAGACGCTGTGAAATTAAACTTTTTCCAGCACCATTTTTCCCATATACTACATACAAAGACCTACGTGGGAGATATTTACCCATACTATCAGAAAGACTGTCTGTCTCCAATTCAAAAGCAAAGCCTTCATCATTAGACAAGACGAATCACCTCCGTAAATGAATATTGGCCGGCGATTCCTTTGAAAAACTCGCTTTGAACAATAATAGTAACAAATATTTCTTGGCCGCTGACCATTGAAACTCCACTAGGGCATACATTCAATTCTGCGACCTCGCCGCTAATCCATAATGATTGGTTACCTAATATTTGAGATTGGTTTACTGTTGACGCAGAACCGTTAACAATTACGGCAATTGAATCAATATTTAACTTGATTTCGCCTATATTTTGAACAAATAATGTAAGGTTGCAAGACGTTTGATTCCAATTTACTAACATCGGATCATTGGTTAGAGTTGCCTTTGTTTTTGCATCAGCCTCAATTTCAGTCTGAGCAAAATCAACTGAATTAGCTAAACCACCCCATGATGAAATCAGTAAACTGGCAACAATACCTGCTGTTAATAACCCAGTAATTAGCATGATCAATTCGCTAGCACCACCGTCAGCCATTGTTACACCTCAAGAAAAAGCAACCCCTGATTGGGCCCCCATACAAGCAATAAAAATTCGTGATGGGGCGGAAACACCTGTACCATTTATTTGCAGGTGATTTGTTTCACCTGGAAATAATACTGATGTTGAATTATGATAGTCACTGATTCGAAGAGGTGTTGCTCCATCCATGCTAAACCACGCTTGGTCAAATGATATTATTTCATCACCTGTATTTGTGATATTAAGGTGGATCAAACCGCTCACTTCAGAGGCATTCAAAAGACGAAACTCTGGTTCACTCGTAATCTCTTCTACTACATTTGATGCTGTTCTTGCACTCTCATTTAACGATAAAGAAGCGAGAGCGAAAATACCTAGTAAAGTGGTGCCTACTATCAACGCCGCAATGCTAACAGAACCACCCACATCTCATTCCCCCTCATTAGAATTATTGACTTCCCGCCATGCATCAACCATGGCACTAAACATCAATAATGTTCGATGGGGTAGGTGCTCTACCCCATCGACATTCACCTCGGGGTTAGCTAAAGTAATCAATGCCATTAACTCTGAACCTTCTTCTCCAGTAACCATTCCGCTAGCAATTGCTTTCTCTACAAATGCGACGGCAGATGGCGCCGATAAATTGTCCAGTAGCAACGCTGAAATTTCACTAATACTTACTAAAGACTCTGGGGATGAATTCTTATCTATGCGGGGGATTAAAAATGGATTGAGGTTTGCTACTCGTCCTTCATACAAATCTAAGAGATTTACATCCTTTACAATTTCTCCAACTTGGTTTGAATCATCATCTGATTGGTCTTCAGAAATATCGTTTTCAGTCTCTGATGCCTCACCATCATCATTTACTGTAACCAACTTATCAGTTGGAAGGGCATGGTCTAAATCATCTGAGGATTTCTCTTGTATTAAACGGGCTTCCATTATACTCATCGTGGCCTCGATTCTGTCAAACCTATCATCAATGCGTTGCTCAATTGCTTTGCTGTCGAAAGATACCGGAGCTGAGCTATGTGATACCTCGGATACTTCAATTCCACTAGCACCGACTCTAGCCCTAGGGGGGGCTGGAGATAATGTCCACGCATCCTCTTCAATAAGTTTTGATTCTTCAGGAAGTAATGAATCTTCAATGGATTGCTTTGCTAATGATTCCAAACGTTGTATTGACTCTGCGTCTGGTTCATCTAGGGGTGATTCAGAATCGGATTGTTTTCTTCTAAAAAGCCTCAATCAATCGCCCCCCAGATGCGCACCTGCCCCCCAAGGGGGGGCAGGGGGTTATCATATTATCAGACAATCGTTGAGCCTGCTTCAACGCTGTTGTAGTGTAATTGAGCGTAAGTCTCGCCACCACCATTAATCAATATTCGAAGTTCTTGATCGTCACCTATAGTGGGCGTGCAGTCGGTTGTAGTGTCGATTGGAACAAGGAATGTTTCACCCGAATCTACCGCTTCAGTTTCTCCATAAGCAACTGCTGTCAGGTTTGTTGCTGTACCATTAAATTGGGCGGCATTGACTTCAGCTGTTCCAGACCCATCATGACAGACTATGAAATACTGGATGTCACCCAAAAATGTGCTATCGGAACCAGCACTGAGTTGAACAATGAGTGTGATTTCATCGGCTTCGGTTGAAGTGGTGTTGGCACTGACATATGCGCCAATTATTTGTATTTTTCCGCTGATTTCATCGCGGGTGTCATCCCCTGTTTTTTCTGCACGTTGTTGGAGTTCTTCGGCAGTTTTGATAATAATCGTAGACGCTACTGCAGCCACTAAAATCAACGCTATGAAAATAATCATAGCGCCAATGCCAATTGCTGCTTTCTCATTTATTCTAAAGCCCATTTTTTTTCTGTTCATTTAAGCACTCTCTGCTACTATTATCTCGTAGAAGCAGGTATATTAAACTAGTTATGGGAATCAATGGGATACCCCTTCAATTGAATTAACGATATTAAGATTAATTGTGACAAATTCAACTTGATTCGGATGCAATGCCCTGATGAATGGCCATGATGGGGCCTTCCAACCAGGAGGAATCCATGGCATTATCAGAACATCTTCCATTATTTCATTGGTTTTATTTTCAACACGTGAGTCCGTTGTCAAACCATGTTGTGATAAATTGTAACTTGTTTGAATTGACAATTTCTCTTGCAAACTACCAGGTGCACCAAATTCTCGAATTGATGACATCGCTGAAGGTGTAATGTTGAATGAAAGATTGATTGATTCGCCCGGCTCCAATCTAGGAATTAATTGGGATATTGGTGAAGCCCTCCAGTTAGGGGGGATTGGGGCTTTAACATTGAAGCTCGGTAATGGACTACCCCCTGTATTTTCTATGTTAACTAGTAATTTTCCGTGTTCATCACTAGTATTCCAACGCGCCTCTACACCCATCCAAAATTCATAGAAGATAAATGGATTCAATGCAGCACTATTGATTAGAAGATGATTTACCAAACTTTCTATTTGATTAGATGATTCATCAAAAGCACCCCTAAGTATGAGTGTTTCTGCCGTCTTCATGGTTAACAATATATCAACGAGTTCCGTTTCACTAGCTGACCTTTCTCTCATAATTGTGTGTAACATCCCAATTGAACGGTGCATACGCCCTATTTGATCGCGTAATTGGCTAATATCTGATCGTGCATTGTGTATGCTTCTGCGTGCGTCTCTTAAGTGTTTATTAATTATTGATTCTTGCACCATATGTATGTGTTCATCAAGAATAAGATTCAACCTTGTTATCTGAGCCCGATAATTGGCGGGGGATGATGAAGTCACTGTATCAAACATTTTCATCCACCTCAATATTCACATCATGTGCTTCCCCCCAACGTTGTCCTATGGTAATTCGTCTTAGGTCTGTGGATGGGCTTCCAAGTTGCTGTAATAACTCTTGACTTTCAATTTCTAATATTGCTAAATTATCAAATATGTGTATCCAAGAGGCTTTTGTTCGTTTGATAGTGTAAAACACGATTAATACGCCAACGCATGCGTAAAGAATTGCCGTTCCTATATTGAATAATGACCAAGAAATTTCATAGGGCATTGACAATGCAACTAATATAAATCCTAATGGAGCAAAGGATAATTTATATCTTAATTGGTTGGTTACTCTTTTCATCTCTGCAGCATGATTTTCGATAATGGATTCACCACCCCGTTCTTTATTTTGGCGATCAGATAAAATCGCTGGGATTTCAAAATTTGATGAACGGTGTGTGATTAATGCCACCCAAAATAGAGCGATTACTGCTAATGAAATATTGATTTCCATGCCCAAATTGTAATGTGTTGCAACACCTAGTAGCACTGTTGCCGAATAAGCACTTAACATCAAAGAACGCTCATCCTCTGCTGCCCTTCGTAAAAGACGACTTGATGTCCCAATTAGTGAGATGGTTATTGGGATGAGAATAAGAAGAGGTAAAGACCAAGATTCAACTGATATTTGTGTTGACAAAATGTCATTCGATTCAGAATCACCTTCCATGTGAGGTGACTCGATTGTTACTTCACACTCGACAAACTCTTCGGGCACCCACCAGTCTAATGTTTCTGAATGAACATCCCAGTTAAGTTCTCGAGATTCAAATGGAGTTAAGCCAATTAGTGCTTTTGTGGGCTCTTCGAGAATGGTGATACCTGGATTACAATGTAATGTGGCAACAACTCCTAACGCTGCACCAGCATTGCCATCATTTTTTATTGTGGCTGAAATTACTCCTGAGTTAGATTCTGTTATTGATGACTGACCGTCTATTGTAACAGAAACAACAGTTGGGTCCGCCCAAGCATCAACCTTAATGTCAAAAATTGATATTAGATTAGTTGACTCCTCTGGATGTTTTAATTCAAATATCAATGCCCAACCATCACCTGGTGGTATACTTTCAGTTACTGGTAATTGTACTCTAAGTATCATTGTCTGTGGAACAAGTGGGGGGGCTAAATTAAATGTGAATGGCCCTCCATCTAGAGGAACAAAACCATTACCATAATCTAAGGAAAATTCCCAATCAATATTACCAGGATATAATTCTTCATCTATGTACCTAGACATATTAGACATAATAAATTCATAACCAATAGAACGGGTGTCTGCTGTTTGTCCAACTGCTTGAACATGCATCCAATCAATTACAATATCATGTACATTTTGTCCCCCCGACAACTCATATGATGCAGATGTTCGCATTCGAGTTATCTTAAGTTCAGTTACAAGAATTGCGTCCCCTGAATGATTATCACGTGGTGAAAATGTGATACCTAGATCTGCTTCTTCACCGCTATAGTGATTACTAGCTATACTTTGAACAGTAAATGATAATGAACGAACTTCTCCACTATTTAGAGTGTAATTATAAATATCACAATTAGATACTAACCAACGATTTGGGGGGTCAACATTACAACTTATATCTAAGGTGACATTTTGATTGCCATCATTAGAAACCTCAACATCAAATGTTCGTGATTCCCCAGGTAAAAGTTCTACCATATCTGGAAAATCATCGGACGATAAAACGAAAAGTGGTTCAACATTGAATATAATTGATGTTTCTCCCGCGAGAAAGCCATCGGTGATATTGGTTGCTAGCAATGTAATGTTATGTCTCGTCCCTGGTTCTAATCCCGCCCCTGAGGCCATGGGGGGAATTATTACATCTACAATAATTGGTAATGTTTCAACCCCTTCCGCATCTATTGTAAGGTTCTGTGGTATGACGGTAGCAATCCAGCCATTAGGTGTAATTGTTGAAAAGTTAATTAATTCAATTAAATTACCCCAATTTGTCACGTTGACTGGTATGCTCAAGTTCATACCTGGAACAACAGAATATTCTGGATGATGGGTAAATTCAATTAAATGATTTGCAATAATTTCAATGTATGCATTGATTCTAGATAATTCGTTACCATCACTATATAGAACGATTTGGGCTGTGTGATTTTCATCAGCCCTAGCAAATGAATTTACTGCAACTTCAATCTGTACGATACTAACCTCGCCGGGATCGATTTGTACTGTGGTATTTGATGTGATTGTCATGTTGATGTCGATAAATGAATGCTCTACTGTAATAGTATATTCTTGCTGGCTATTCCCTGAATTATTTGCTTCTAGAGCAATTGATTTAACCATATTTATGGGAATTACTGCTACTACATAATTCGGAGCAAGATGGGCACTGATTATTTCTTCAACAATAAATGGAATGTTTGCTTGTGTTACTAATTCTGAATAATCGTCCCTAACATTTAGAATGATATCGGGTATACTATCTGCTCTAGCATTTGGGGGTGCAGTTACACTTAATGTTACTGAGGTTTGGTCATTTCCAATAGAGGGCCAATCATCTACTATAGAACCAAGTCCTACAACACTAGTAGGTAATACAGAAACTACCCAACCATCTGGACCTTCGACATCGAACGTGAAATTTGTTTGATGGTTTCCTGTATTATTAATATTGACCATTACTGACGAAAGCACCTCTGGAACAATAATAGTTGTATCGGGAATCTCTATTTCAGCGGAGGTGTATTCTGGAATAATAATGGATAAACTAAGTTCTGAATTAGGTGCTTGGACTCCACTACTAAGTGCACCGGATAATGTAAGATTAGCAATAACATCCACATTAAGTCTACCTGCTAATGGTAGTAAATCAATAGGGCCAAGTATTGTAGCAACTAATAATTGGGTTGCGCCCAATTGCATAGACACATTATCTGGTGTCACTGAACTATTCCATCTTTGAAATTCATTTGCTCCTGTATTAACTACAGCTGGAGTAAATGCGTTCGGCGTAATATTAAGTGAAATATCAACCATTGAGGACAAATTACTCATTAAATTATGTTTTAGTTGCATATCAATGTCGATAAAACGTTGAATAGAATTTAATTCTATTTCAGTAATATTGATTGTGTACTCTGTTTGGGAAGCTATTAATTCTACCATTATTGTAGGCTGTACTTCGAGAAGTGTTTGCTGAACATTAGGGGCACCTCCCCCTTGTGGGATAATTGATGTCCAAAGTGATAATTGATTACCTTCAGCTAACTTAGTGCTTGGATCAAAAGGCATGGATAGTGGTGGAGGAGTTACCGTGACACTTACAATAATTTCTTCATCGACAGTTAGGTATGGAGTTACTATTGGATGAATGGTTGCTGTCCACCCAGGGGCGACTTGTTCAAAACCCGTACTAAGATCAAATATTGCTGGCGATGTTCCTGTGTTTTTCAATGTGTATTGTATAATTTCTTCAGTTCCTGGAATAATAAATACATTCCAACCACTACGATTCAATGTTCCTTGCATAATATCGCCCGCCATTACTGTGCTTGATGATTGAATTAAATATCCTTCAGCGACGCTTTCAATTTGCACGCTAATCACATCAGATTCTGAGCGATTAGTGCCTAAAGGCACCGTAACTGGAATGAGAATTGATTGTGATGATGATGCATTGATAATTGATGTTTGTGTGGGTACTGTAGTATTATTAGACCAACCGCGAATGTCTGATACTGTAATGTTGTATTGGTCGGGAGCATCTCCTATATTCTGGACTAGGTATGTCAATAATGTTGAATCGCCCGGCTCCACTGCCCTATCACTCGGTGGAATAATGGATGCGCGGTACTGGCTAAATGTGACTACACGGTTATCTATTGGGATGCTCAACGAATCAAATGGTATAGTTGAATTAAAGAATACTTCTCCACCCAAAGTGTAGTCGCCTGCTAATGAAATACCATTAATAACAATATAAATCAATTCTACAGGCGAGGGTGTTTCCACGCTACCTGCAGACAAGGTTTGGATTGATGAATTAAAGTATACTATAGGACCACCTGCTATTGGAGTTAAGGAAATTATTGCCGTTGTATTTGTTTCCACATTACCCGCATTTCTAACTCCCACTGACACAATTGCATCTTCGTGTGCTAAACGTGTGTTTGCAATAGGTAAAGTATCCGAATACACTTCTCCCGAATTAGTATTTACTACATCATAATCAACATCTAAATCGTTGTTAGACAATTCTGAATCAAATGATACCGTAGCAAATACTCGGACAGTTTGAACTGCTCCAGGTATGGCATCCCAACTAAAAATATAATGAGATACAGCTCCGGGAAGCATGTTTATTGATTGGCTATCTATTAATACAGAACCTGAGCCATTATTAATATAAAATGAAAGTGAACCTATTCCAGTAGCTAGGCCATCGTTATGAAGAATGGCTCTAATTTGTTGTGCGCCAGAAGCTAAGATAAAATCACTACCACAAGATGAGCAATAATATGAGGGGCCCAACCATTCAATAGCTGTTATGTTAATATCTGGTTCAACGGATTTTGCAGATGACGTGTTTGGTTCATTAACTGATTCTGGTTCCAAGCTATCTATTGTGATTGGAGATAATGAATAAAGTAATAATAGAATGATCATGGTAACAATACGGGGCAAAAATACTGGTTTCAATTTCATATCAATCAACTTTAATCTGTGTAATAAATTGTAATTTATTTGAATGGGACATGGGGGCGGAATATTCTGATACCAGGCCTTTATTGGTTATCTGTATTCTACCTTCTGAAAGGTTTGTTCGTTTGAATAATACATGCTCCTTAAACAAGTGGACATAGACATAGTAAATTCCCTTTTTAGCACTTCCTTTCTTCCAATAAATATTCTCAATTGGTTCTGAAGTTTCCCCCTTCTTATTCATCTCAATATCTAATTCACCGCCATCTGATGATGTTGTATTTCGAGGGTGGATTACTTCGCGTGAGGGTGTGACTACTAGTAAATTCAAATCATTTTTGTTATTCCATAATAAAGAGATATTTAAATCTCCAAATTTTGCACCAGCCAATTTCAATCTACTTTCAAATTCACTGGATGAGCAATCATCCGAATCTAATGGCTGCAAACCCCCTGATTTGTAAGATTCATTCAGTGCTTGATGAAGCCGTGATTGTTTTTCCTTTTCTAATTCAGCACTATTTAATGTAGATAGAAGGACTTTACGTCTGGCTAATCTCATTTTCTTTAGAGAGTTTATCTGTTTATCACTAAATTTTTCATCGAATATAATTGATGATAATTCTGTGGTACTTGTGGCCGTATTTATCGCTGTTCTCTGCTGTTCGAATAATAAATGTTGTTCGTTTTGTTGTTTCTTTTTCAGACCTGATTCTATCATTTTTCTACGCTTGACGAGTGCTTTTTCTATCTGTTTCAATAATTCATTTGAAACATCGTCATATCTCACAGCAGCTAATGATTCAATATCTTCTGCTGATTCAATCTCGTGCATTACTCGTTTATGTTCTGCTTTTTGATTGGCGATAAATTTCCTTTTTCTCTTTTCTTCAAGTTGTGCTTTTTGCTTATCTATAAGTCGTGATAACATAATGGAGTGTACTGATGAATTAATGGGATCTATCTCAGGAAATTCTTCTTCGGCCTGAGTTGCCATTATTTCTGCGCGTTGATGGCGATACATGTCTCCTTCAATTTCGATTCTTTCATACATTATTTTTTTGCTGGGGACATCTATTGATGCTATTTGGAATAATTTATCACCATAACTTGTCTTGCCTTTGTATTGATAATAATCAGCACCTACCCTGACTCGTAAAATATATTCAGTTGGGTCTGATTTTCTTATTTTATGGTGGCGATTTCTATGCCATAAAAATACATTGTAGGTCCCTTTGGGGGGATTTTTACTCTTTGGCCAAACAATATTCTCTAACGCCGCTTTCGTTTGGGGTTGAATATTCATTTCTAGATCTAATTTACCGCCACATGATGATCTTCGTTTTCCTCGATGTATAATATCTCCTTTTGATGTTCGGACAACCATATCTAAATCATTCATATTATTCCAGGTTAAACTAAATCGCAATAACCCATCACCCGCTTCATATGTTTTGGAGCGTGTACGAAATTCTGATTCGGGGTCAAATAAAAATTCGCTTGGTTCTAGGTCTTTTTTTCTCCTTTTTTCTGCTTTCTCAACATGTTTAGAAATAACTTCATCTTCGGCTAAAATCGCTCTTAATTCTTCTTTTATTTCAATTAATTCTGCTTCTTGTTCTTCGTTGACACCTTCAACTACCACTTTATCTAATTTAATTGTTGAAGTTGTTGATTCAATTCGTTTACGTAATTTACTAAATTGATCAGCTTGCTCTTGTTCAATTCTTTGGTGTATCTTTTCTTCAAGATAATCTAAGCGTGATAAACGAAGTACCTCAAGTTCTTCTTTCTGTGATTCTGAAACATTATCTATTTCTATTTCTAAAAGGATATCTATTTCATCAATACGTGGTAATTTATCAAGAAGTGTTGTGTATTGCTCGTAAAATTTTCGCTGACGCGCTACTTCAACTAATACTGCTCTGCGATTGATTCGTGTTTCAATTAATTCTGCTTCTTGTTCCTCGTTTACATCCCGAATAATAAGTGCATCCAGTTCTAGAACATATTCACAATTTGATATAAAAGAATGTAATTCATTAGTTACCAGACACCCTCTAGCAAGGGTAAATAATTCTTGTAGTTCAGCTTCTTGAGTGGGATTTACACCTTCAATACGAACCATATCTAACATTGATGAACTGTCTGCTGATTCTATTTTTAATCGTATTTCTGCGGCCTTAGCTTCCTCTTTCATTTCTTGATCTTGGATATCTAATATATCTATCCTTTTCAATCGGATTTCTTCTAGATGGGTTAATTGTCTGCTGTTCACGCCTTCAAATTCAATTGTTTGGATTTCTTCTTGTTTTATTGAAGATAGTATTTTGTCTTTGTAATTTTGATAATTACTAAATTCTGACTCTAATTTAATTTTCTCGCTCAAACGTGAATGGTAAAAATCGTAATGTGAATTGAGTCTGGTTTGTGCTTCATCACCGAAGTCTGAGAAATCTAATTCTTCGAAAAATTCAATTGTTTGAGCTGAACTTATATCTCTATACAATTCCTCTTCTCGGCGTAATAGTTCTAATTCACCAGATAAATCTGATATTTCAGAGACTATCGATGATTGTTGTTGTTGTTCTTTATTTGTTTGTAATTCTAATTGCTTATGTCTAACTTTCTGAACTTCTTCTTCAAAAGAAAGTTGGTATAAGTGATCATATAAATCTAATAATGCTGTTTGACGAACATCTAATTCTGAAAGAGTTAGCCCCTCTAAAGGTGCCTCAATTATTTCGTTATCCAATTCAATCTTGTGTTGGTTAATTAAACCGTCAATTAATTCAAGGAGTTTATTACACTCAAGAACCTTCTCAGTTGTGCGTTCTCTTATTGAATAACGATCTATGTTAGTTTCCTTAAGTACATCTATCTCAAGTGATATATCTTTGCGGGGATCTTTTATTGGAGATCCAATATATGATTGTGGGAAGGGTTCATTTTCTGCTAAATATTCAATACGGGGAGCCATTAAAGTGGCACTGCTTGATGAATTTGATGGGTTGAAATCAGAAACTTCGATGTCATCTATTTTAATTGGGGTGATCAAAGACCGATGTGTGCGCTTACCACGATTAAGATGAGTATATGCTTGCCATGCCAACATAGACACAATAGATGCGACAATAACATAACTGAACATCGTATCCATATTTTCACCAATTATTGTCGTGTTATTCCTCTACCTCTGATTTATCTACAGATTCTGTGTTTTCTATCACTGACGGAATATGTATGGGTCGCCCCTGCCTATGATATCGAACAATAAGTGATGCAAGTAATCTATCATGTGCATCTTCAGAGATACCAAGTTTTCTTCGCTCATCCCAAAGTAATATTTGTTCGGTCCTGCTAAGAATACCATCATCAAGGTAAACTTCAATTAATCTACGGTATGTATCACGATCAGAAATCGCATACACTAACTGAGAGCCATCAATAACGTCGGCTCGTTGTTGGATTTGATTACCTAGAATTATTGCTTCGTTGTGAGTAAATTCTCTGTTATCATATTTCACTTGAATTTCATTTGCAATTGTTTGTAGTTTCTCAATAGAATTCATTCGATTGATGCGCCGTTGGAACTTACGTGATTTGCGTGATAAATTCATATTACCACCTCAATCACCCAACTGAAAATACACACACAATTCTAGGAGGTTCGTCATTGGTAATTTCGCCGCAATATTCACGATGTTCAAAGCCATCATTTATCAGAACTCGATAGGGTGTTAAATTTTCTTCATCATGTTGCTCGAAATGCTCAATAATTACTTTATATTCACCTTTTGGAGCTAAACTAACTGGCCAAAATACATTTTCAACAGGCTTGTCAGTTGTAGGTAATTCATTCATGTCAACATCAAGTTGGCCGCCACATTTAGATACATTATTATCAAATGAAATTCTTTCCCCTGATGGGCAAATTACACTTAGATCGAGGTCGTTAATATTATTCCAAATAAGGCTAACTTGAACTTGACCGGTTTGGGCTCCTTCCCTAGTCAAGCGCTCGTGGAACTCTGAAAAATCTGAGTTGCTTACTAACTGACCCGTTTCGGCCTCCAAAGAAGATGATGCCTCTTCACCTTTCATATGCCATTTCTTATCAATGTCATCTAGGATAGATTCCGTGTCAATTGTTTTGGAAGGGGGATCTTCCCCTTCTACATCTCCCTCTTCATCTCCCTCTTCATCATTACTTGAATCGGCAATCTCCTCAGTTAGCTCAGGAGTTGGCTCTGGAGGAGGGGGTGGTGTTAGTTGTGCAGGTTCAGGCATATTATTGATCGTGTCTTCCAATGCAAAATTCGATGGTCGAGGTTCTGGAATATTAACGGGTGACGCTCTGATATTAATCAAGTGACTAGCATGTACTGGATTTGCTTCAGATGAAAATACAGTGTATATCCCATAACCAAATAATAGGGCAAGTAATCCAAAAAGTAAGTAAGTTGACCAAATTGCCATGACTCTATAGAGTCATGGCAGAGTTTATTATAATATTGGCAAATATTAAGCAAACATTGGAAATGAAGAAAATAGATTAATCGCCATCGATAATTTGCAATGCTGTAAGTGTAAGCTTGTACTCAACTCGATTGGCAGTGAATGCGCGTTCTATAAAGCCAAGAGATTGTATTCTTCCAAGGACTCCACTTCGCATATGTGGGACTACTGAATTACTCCAATTTGCTTCAGTCCCTGGACCATATCTTCGTAATATTCTTGTTAGTAAAGAAGTAGGTGTGTTAGAGCCAATATGAATACCATCTAATACATGTCTAATATAATGCCATTCCTTGCCCATATTACTCTTGATATGTGAAATAAATAATGCCTGTTCCTCTTTAGATAAAACAGAGTTAATTCCATCAAGGTTGTCGATAATTGGATTATGCTGCAGCACAAATTGCTTGCCTACTTCCGTGAATTGTAAGCGGCCATTTGAAATATCAATTAATCCGAAATCAAACAGAGCGCCAGATGGAAAATTTTCTGAGGCCCTAGATTGGCGTATTATGTAGTTATTTAAAAAACGATTAATCGCATATCTCTCATTATTGGGGAAAGATGAATGAATTCTGTCGCCTCTTGCTCTACCACATTCTTCATCGATGTTCTTCAATAATGATCTGATAGGAGGTATTTGTAATTTCATTGACCTACGAAATTCAGAAATCGTAGGGCCTCTCCCCTTTTCATCTAATAATGACCAAAGAAATCTACAACCAAATTTCAATGGAAATAATCTGTTAATGTGTCCCGATAATGCCCCGTCTGAATAAGGGTGGCCATCAACAATTATGTTCAATAATGATTTATCTAAATTATCTAATCCAAATATAGAAATAATACTAGATGTAACTACTTCAGGATGCTGGGAATTATTTACATCTTGGAAATAATTCTCTAATAATAATTGGCAAAATTGACTTATGGAAAGGTCCTGTTCATTCGCACCCTCAACTAATTTCTCAATAAGAATTGGAGGGAGGGTTATGGGTGTACCCATAATCTCTCGGGAACCATGTAGATTATTAATAATTTCTAAAAAATACCAGTTTTATAACAATTGATATATTAATTAAAATTAACAGTAAATATAGTTAGCATTTGATTATAATGAGCAACTAATAATAAGCTATTATCAGAAAAAAAACTAAACTCGATAAACAAAAATAGAATATTAATCAAAATATGATTTATTAGTGTAATTAATACGAAATAATAGTATTTTAATCGTTTTAATTAATTTTGTGAGAAAATAATGGGGTGCCGTGTTCACTTTATTTTTCTAGCTGGATTGCCTACATAAGTACCTGATTCGGTGATATCTTTGGTAACAACGGCACCAGCACCAATTACTACGTCATCGCAGATAGTTACAGGCATTAATGTAGCATTAGTACCAATAGAAACTCTATCACCAATTTGTGTGGTCCCCCATTGTGCTCTATCTCCCCTGGCGGGGCCTCCTATCTTGAATGGGTCATTGATGAACATAGCTCCATGTGAGATGAAGCAATCTTCCCCAATACTCACTAATTCACAAATGAATGAATGTGATTGGATCCTTGTTCGTGCACCAATCGATACATTACTCTGAATTTCAACAAAAGGACCTACAAACACATCATTATCCAAATTACAACCATACAGATTCACAGGTTCAACAACTGTTACCCTTTCACCGAACTCAACGTTAACAATGCCTACTCGTAGGCTGCGGGGTTCGCCCATAATGCTGGCTAGAGTCTTTGGTTCTTCAAAGCAACCCTCGAAACAATAACCATTGATTACACCAGGATGATATGAAAATTAAAAGATCATTGAAAAACAAAAACGGTTAAGCTCGTTTTCCCCATATTCTATGTAATTATATTAATAATTAGTTAAAATTATTAGTTATACGATAATATATGTATTAATTATAATTAATCACTATTTTTGTAAATATTGATTATAATATGGTGTATATCTAGGTGATGAATGATCTGCAATAGTTAGTGCTTGTAACTAATAGCATTGATAAACGAATAAATCTCCATAATTTATTAAATTAATATAAAATCTTTGTTATTTGAAGTAATTAATTGGCTTTGTGTATTATTAGGCCTTTATTCACATGTAATTGATTACTAACATGAATATTCAATATCTAGAAAATAAAACGCCGTTGCCAAAAGTTGACATGGGGGGCCATTTAGCATACTAAATGTGATTACATGGGTATTGAAATTGAACGGAGATTTTTGATTCAGAAGAACAACCCCCCCTCACACCTTTACGTGGGTGCTACTGGTGCTGGCGGGGTTGATATCGTTCAATGTTACCCCCCCCTTGATATTTGGTTGAATATTTGGCCCCGTGATATTGATGAAATTGATACTCTATTGTACGATTCACAAACTACATTCCGTTTGCGAATAATGGGGGAACAAGCTTATGCGACTGTAAAAGGGGCCCCAAATGGTGCTACAAGAATAGAATTTGAAGAAGAAGTTGACTACAATGAAGTAACTCTAATTATCAATTCAAATAAATATCCTTTTGTTGTGAAAAAGAGGTATGTTTTACCAGCGGAAGGAGGCCTCCGCTGGGAGATTGACTGTTTCGAAGGGGATAATTCCGGGCTAATCATTGTAGAAATTGAAATACCCACACCAGATTATCCCCTCATGATACCCACTTGGCTTGGAAAAGAAGTGACAGAGGATGGAGAAAATTGGTCAAATTATGCTCTAGCCCACAACCCGCTTTCGGATCGAACTTAGGGTTGAAAACTAAGGACTGCCGAAATAACCTGCTCTACTTCATCGTCGGTAAGATGAGGATGAACAGGTATTGACACAACACTATTGCAAATTGCTTCAGTTACTGGGAGTGCACCTTCAAAATGTTGTGGGTGATTTTGGTAAAGGGGTTGAAGGTGGCAAGGTATTGGATAATGGATTCCTGTTGAAACACCACATCCATCTAGGTGATTCATGAACCTTTCACGATCAGAAATACGTAGGACATATTGGTGCCAAGCGTGTAGTGCTCCGGGCCTTATTTTAGGAATTACTGTCCAATATAAATTTTCAAATTCACAATTGAATTTTTCGGCTATTGTATTCCTTCGTTTTACCCAATCATCAAGGTGTTTTAATTGAATTCTACCTACTGCACATTGCATTTCTGAAAGACGAAAATTTGAACCTAGGAAATCATGTTTATATTTATCAAGGCGGCCGTGATCTACCACCATACCAACCTTATCAGCAAGGTCTTCGCGATTAGTAAGTATTGCCCCCCCATCGCCACCCACTGCCATATTCTTACTAGGGAAAAATGAGAACGTTGCTAAATCACCAATGCTACCAATACGGCGCCCATTGAGTTCCGCGCCGTGCGCTTGTGCGCTATCCTCAATCACTGGTATCCCTCTAGTTTTCCCAATCTCGAATATCCGTGGGCAAACAGGTTGACCATAAAGGTGAACCGCTATGATTGCTTTAGTGGAAGGAGTGATTGCCCCCTCCACCGCATCGGGGCAAAGTGTGTGATATTCTTCTTCAACATCCACGAATATTGGTGTTGCACCAACCTGGTCTATACAAGTGGCGCTGGCTATGAAAGTATGTGATGGAACTATCACCTCATCCCCAACTCCTACGTCCAATAATCTAAGTGCAGCAATGAGGGCTGTTGAGCCGTTAGAACAGGGTGTCCCAGCTAGTGCACCACAATATGCTGCCCATTCAGTTCCAAATCCCTTAGAATGTGGTCCTTTAATCCACCTTCCTGAATCTAAAACCTCACTAACAGTGGCTCTTATCTCATCGTTAATGAACATCCTACCAAGTGGAATATTTTCACCCATAACCTCACCTTCATCTCTTCGGGTGGGGTATCCTATTTGTGAGGGTTGGGTTTGAGATATCAATGAATTATAGTGATTTATGTGTTTTATTTGTGAATATTCATCTAAATCTAGTTGTTTCAATATGAAATTACTTCATAATTGATATAATTGATTATTTTGTGTGAAATTAATTGTAATTAATTATTTATTATAGAATATATATGGTGCAGAGGGCAGGATTTGAACCTGCGAACCACTGAGGACTGGGACCTCATCCCAGCGCCGTTGACCAAGCTTGGCAACCCCTGCTTACTTTGTTCGTAGAGAGGTTCAGACTTCAAACCAACGGCGATAAAAAAAGAATACATAATAAGGATTTATCATTATCATTATATCTTATTTATCTCCTCGTATTTTCCCTACCAACCCTTTAACCAGAGTCGTGCTTCACAAGGACTTTGAGCCCACTCTATCTAGGATACTTGCTTGATAGTTATATTCTGCTTCACTCAATAATCCACCTCTAGGTGTGCGTTGGTTAACGCGTAATTCAAACCCAAATGAGGAGGGGGCGCCGTTAAGTTACTCTTCTTCGCCGCCCAATGTGCGTGTCGTACCTGGCAGGAGGCGTTCGATTAGAGTCGCTTTTGTGCCACTAGTCAACATACCTCTTTCTTTAGCTAATGCAATCAATTCATCTTTCTTCAACTTAGACAATTGAGTCTTTGTAGAGAGGGGGGTTACTTGTGTTGATTTCTCAATTACTTCTTCCTCACCTTCATCTTGTAGAAGACGTTCGATGATCGTTGCTTTAGTTCCACTAGTTAACATCGCCCCCTCTTTAGCTAATGCAACCAAATCATCTTTCTTCAATTTTGATAATTCTTTTCTTGAAAGGGAGGGGGTTAAATCTAACTCTTCATCGGCGGATATGATGGATTCATCTTCATCAATTGATATTGGTGTGCTTGAATCTTTATCGATTCTTTTCCTCCACATATTTAGGTAGTATTCGGGCTCAAATTTACCACTATTGATATTTTTATGCATGTGTTTTACTGCCTTGTCAGTAGTCAAGCCAAGAGCGACAGCTTTGGTCAAAACACGCTCTAAATCCAGATCTAACTCACCTGATTCTTGCAACTCACTTTCTTCAAATAATTCACGCCTTTCTTCAATCGCTTCTTGGATTTCATCATGGTGTGGCTCTGTAATTGCCTTTTTTAGGAACATCTCTGTGGTTCGCCCTGAAATCTCACGCAATCTCCTTGGTGTTTCAGCATTACTAACACTTACAAGCAAACGATTTTTGGTCTCATTGTTTATCTGATTGATGTATAATCTAGTCCCTATTACAAACAGCAATAAAATTGGAAGCATGGCAAAGGCCATTGCTAATGGGTCACCCACCATCAATCGCTCCGTAAAAGAAGACTGCGGGTTGTCTTCGATGTCAATACAACCATCGCCATCCAAATCGGTTTCATTATTCACAAATTGGTTAGGGCAATCATCGCGTACATCTAAGACATCGTCATTATCATCATCAACGTCCTCTAGAAAATCCAGACAACCATCATCATCATAATCTGTCTCTGGAATTGATGCCCAATTTAATTCACCTTTAGGGCATAAATCCACATTGTCATCTTTGTTGTCATTGTCATCGTCATTATCTTCAGTAGAATCATCTATACAACCATCGCCATCATAATCTGTACTTTGATTTGATTCCCAATTAACTAGGATGCTTCTTTGACATGCGTCGTCATCGTCCAATATCCCATCATTATCGTCATCATTATCTTCATGATAATTATGACAGCCATCATTGTCGGGATCAGTTACCTGGGTGCGAACCCACCCCAAGTGTCCCTGTGGGCACATATCCAATTGTTCGCCATTTTCAGTATCTAACATTCCATCATTGTCATCATCAGCATCACATAAGTCACCATAGACATCGCCATCATGGTTTGCTTGTTCGGGATTCTGTTGTGTCAAGCAATTATCTACCCCATCTGATATTAAATCACCATCACTGTCAATCAATGAATCACAACCATCTGGAATGGCGTCTGCGTCAACATCAATTGCGTCATTATGACCTGGACACAAATCAAATTCATCCGACCAGCCATCGTTATCTGAGTCTTCACCGGGCCATGAATTCCACTGCTCGCCTATTTGGGTGTCTCCTTGTATCATTCCAGTGATTTCAGAAATATTAGTTGTTCCAAACCAATTTTGATTCACTGTTATTGTTGCTCCAGTTACAGTTGGTACTTCTATCGCATAAGTGTCAATATCTGTAAATGAATTGTCATCAAAGGTAGCACTTTGCATTGAACCAGCAATAGATTCATCAACAGTAATTGCAATGTTAAGGTCTGATAAATTATTGTCGGACGCAGCCAAATATCTCACATCCTCAATAGAAATCCCCACTGAAGCATCTAGGTTGTGTAGATTATTACCCTCTAATTCTAATACAGCAATATTTGAAATTGAAAGCATTGGAGTTGAACTTGAGCCACTATTAGTAAATATATTATTATTGACTGTACTTGATGAAATAATGCTAGACACCGGCGTTAATCGGACAGAACCTGAAGAACCGCTGATGGTATTATTCGAGAAACTTAGTTGGGATATCTGGCCTGCAGTTGAATCAATACCATCGGGGGTAGTTGTGTAAGTATAGGTCCCATCTAAATTATTGAAGTTATTATTTTCAACAGTGACTACTCCTGATAACCCCGATGATACTATCCCAGAACGGGCTGCATTATCACCATTAATTGTCATATTTTTTATTGTGATATCAGAAAGGCCTGCATTACTTTCCAAATTAATGGCAATCCCTGGTGTCGCCTCTCCTTGGATTGTTAATCCTTCAATTTTGAAATTAGTTAAACTATAATTAGCTAACAAATGAATTCCCCCCGTAAATGTCGGGTTTCCACCACTTGTTGTGGTTATCAATAAATTACTAAGTTGTGTTGTGGGAGCAATTAGAAGATCTTCATCAAAAACTCCGTCAGATAATATAATGTCATGTGACTCTGATTCGGAATTAATTAGTGTCTGCATCACTGCTAATGAGGGGCTAGCAAAATATGCCGCTGAATTATTCAAACCAACCGTTAAATTTCTGCCCGTTACTTTGGCAAATGGGCCTAATGTATTTTCAATGACAGATGTTGTTCGATCTACATTTACTAGATATACATCAACAGATTGGAAATCGATATTTCGTTCGTTGAAAATTCCCCGTTCAGAAATTTGTAACCCTGCACCAACACTTATTGAGTTGTATTCATTATTTCTCAATGTGATGCCGCTTTGTTGATCTGTTGGATAAATAGGAACTTCTTCCTGTGCTAACACACCCATCCCTGGAGTAGGTATCGCGAACCACTCCCCGTCATGAATATCAGAAAATCTATTATTTTCAATAAGTGCCCCACCATGAAGTTCAGAGGATACTACTTCGTGCAACGATATACCTAAACCAACAGAATTGTCATATCCCCCTATATCGTAAATATGGTTTCCATGAATATGCAACCCGTCAAGGGTGTTGGTTGTTTTATTACTAGATATTTTTGCTTCTGTCAATATCCCCCAAGATGAACTACGAAGTTGATCAATTTTTTTGGCCATACCATGAATTAAATTATTCTTAATTTCTATATTAGATAGACTGTTATCGTTACCAGAAATAGAAAAGCCGAACCTTGTATCTTCATCCCCGATTATATTAAATCCAGTTACAACTACATCACTGCTAGTGATGATAAATGCACCATTTGAGTTGCGGACATCTATGGTGCTTTCAGTAACGTCGCCGGATGACCTTGTGAGCGCGCTTGTGTTGTATTTTGCTCCTTTAATTGTCAACGAATGAGTAATCGATAACGGTTGATTAGTAGTATATTCGCCACTTGCAACTATAATCGTATCACCTGATGATGATGTCGAAACTCCTTCAAATATAGTGCAATATGGATCTGTTATGGAGCCGTCTCCTGGGGATGAAAAAGGTGTGCAATCTAGTGAATTAACATAAATTGTTCTCGTCTCTGCAGAAGCAGTAGGTAAGATAGATAATATTGGACTAAATAAGACAGAAATCAATATGATTAACAACACTCGTGATAATAGACTATTTTCTTGCATACACTTCCATCCTTGTGCCCCCGAAGGAATCCCACCGTATAATGGTGGGGGTTTTCACAAGTAATTTTTTCAATTATTAATAATGGGATTTTATTATATTAAAGTCTACAAAATTAGTAAAATGGGAGTTTTTTGTCCAATCTAGACGTCATTTCAACATATCGATTTGTGTGTTCGGTTCCGGGTACGTGAATCACAAATTGCCAATAACGCCAGGCCGCAACGGCTAGCACTGCAAATCGATGCAATTCAGGAAGGGCTGCACGTTCTGCTTCAGTCAAGGGTCGAACCGATTCATACCCAGCCAACAACGCATCCCACAATTCAGGAACTGGCAAGCCATCCTTCCAACCAAACCCAACATACGTTGTCACAAGATCCATCGCCAAAGATTCGATACAGATTTCCTCAAAATCAAGTAGAGCGAGAACCTCGCCCTCTCTTCCAATCACGTTGTCAGGATACAAGTCACCATGGATGATGCCAGAGGGTAAATCATCTGGAATGCTTTGCTTGAGACTACGACTTTCTTCTTCCAATAGTTGAAGGAATGGTGTCATTGACCCATTTTCGTGTGCCTCTTTCACCATTTTGTCCCAAAGCACATATCCAATCGCGAATGTAGTTGGAATGCTTTTGTGAATGGGTACATCGTGCATCTGTGCCTGTGCTTTGCCCAGTTCAAAAAGCGAAGAAGGATCCGAAGGCAGCCAACCACCTTCGATATACGGCATCAACATCCATGCCAAATTGTCCTTGATAAGCATCCGTACGCCCCCATCCAACAGTAATGGAGTGGGTGTAAGCACGCCGTGTTTTGCGAGCCAACATGTGTGCTGGATGATTTGCTCCACTTCATCAGGCGGCCTTTCATCCCATACTTTCAGAACGAGCTGTGTGTCATCATTGAGCGTAACTAGATAATTAGAATTAGCCCATCCGCCGGAAAGTGACTCCATTTTTCTGAGTGGTGCCACTCCAGCAGAGGCCAGCAGCCACGAAGCCTCCTCGACGCTCACATCAGTATACGCCATTCAAACGCCCTCGGAGAATTCCTTGATGACTGAACGGAACGCCGCTACGGAACTACGATGATCTACTATTCCAGAGTGCTGCCGCGCTAATTCTCCAAGTTCTGTTCTTCGTTCATAAGTAGAACGTAACGCCGCCACCCAATCCTCGAGGGGGGCATCAGCAGAAACTACTATTCCCCCATCTCCAACTGCTTCTGATTGGCTACCAATATCTACCGAAACTGATGGTACTCCGAACAAACCTGCTTCATTGATTACCCTACCCCATGAACCGGTGCTTGCTACAGTCAATAAGTGTACATCGCATTTGCTAAACACCTCTTCTACAGAGGTATGGCCGTGCCAGAATACATTATCGTGTTCTTGTAATGATTCTGCATACATTCCACCACCATAAACATCAACTATTGCTTCAGGCCAAACTGTAGCTAAATATGGCAAAAACTCCTGATAGAACTCGTAACCTTTCTCAGGTGTAACACCGACTATTGCGATCCTTGGTATGGTCAAATCATCATTACTTGCACGATTA
>Ga0187827_10002298_pt1 | contig 26359 bp, 25 predicted proteins | sample ETNtaG_39_FD_167969 | JGI IMG/M metagenome (GOLD analysis project Ga0187827, IMG submission 167969) | Marine microbial and viral communities from oxygen minimum zone, Eastern Pacific Ocean - ETNP2014_SV_150_PacBio MetaG (Illumina Assembly) | ecosystem: Environmental > Aquatic > Marine > Hypoxic... | reverse complement strand
CTGTCCCAATAAAGAAAGAAGCAAGCCACCTTCTTTTAGACAGGGCCAGGAGACGCTTTCACGGAAATCCGGCGGCAGAGCGTGAAGCACAATATCCACATCAGACACAACTTCCGCGACATCTTGTGTCGAGTAATCAACTACTTCGTCGATACCGAGGCCGCTAAGAAAATCCGCCTTCTGCGCTGAGGCCGTACCGATGACATAAGCGCCTTTATGTTTGGCAATCTGGACGGCAAAATGTCCAACCCCACCAGCTGCCGCATGGATAAGTACGCGCTGGCCCGCTTGAATATCAGCTGTTTGGACCAAGGCCTGCCAGGCAGTAAGGGCGGCCAGCGGCACGGCAGCGGCTTCTTCAAAACTGAGATTGGCCGGTATGATGACGGCTTCATCGGCGGGTACGGCGGCAAACTCCGCATAGCCACCGGTAATTTTTGGAAATTTCGAGAGTGCAAAAACCCTATCATCCGCTTGGAATTGATCCGATTTAGTTTCGAGAACCGTGCCGGCAATGTCCCAGCCCAAAATTGCCGGTAAGGATTGCTCTAAACTTTTCCGCATCGGGCCGCCATTGGCACGGGCCACATAATCGATCGGATTGAGACCAACGGCTTTGACATCGACCAAAATTTCACCGTCGGCAATTTCAGGCGTTGGCACATCTTCAGCCAGCAAGACCTCCGGACCACCAAACTCGTGCATCACCATCGCTTTCATGATTTAACCCTCCCGTTTTATTTGACTGGTATTGCCTTCATTCACTGAGGCTTTAAACTCACCTTCTCATTAAAGTTAGCTGCATATATTATGATCAACAAGCAAGTATCCAATCTCACCGTAGCATTGGCTGAAATCGAAAATGGCGCAACGGTGATGGCCGGTGGGTTCGGTGATGCGGGTTCACCAAATGATCTGATACATGGTCTCCTTGAGTGCCAGCTGAAAGGACTAACCCTCATCGGCAATGGCGTCGTCGCTGAGGATTTCGGCCAAGGCCGGTTAATCACGGCGGGCTGTGTTGATAAGTATATCGCTTCTTTTCCCAGAGGACCCGGCACAACAATATTCGATGCCGGGACACCAACAGCACATATCGAATTGGAGGTCGTGCCGCAAGGAACTCTGGCCGAGCGCATTCGCGCCGGCGGCGCGGGTATCCCGGGATTTTATACAGGTACAGCTTTTGGCACACCTTTGGCGGCAGGCAAAGAAACCCGCCAGATCGATGGTAAAGACTATGTCTTGGAGCAAGCCATTACAGCCGATGTCGCCCTAATTATGGCCAAGCACGCCGACCGCTGGGGCAATCTGGTTTATTCAAAATCCGGCCGTAACTTTAATCCGATCATGGCGATGGGCGCTAAGTTAACCATTGTTCAAGTCGAAGAAATTGTCGAGCTCGGCGAGCTTGATCCGGAAACCATTACAACCCCCGGAATATTTGTCGACCGGGTCGTTGAAGTCGAGAACCCAACCACTTTATATGGTGAGCCATGACAGCAGGCCCCCAAAAAAAAGGAATGGCACGGCCACAAATTGCCTGGCGCGCCGCTCAAGATATCCCGGATGGCGCCATCGTCAATCTCGGCATCGGTATGCCGCTTGGTATCCCAAACTATATTCCAGCAGAGCGCGAAGTCATCCTGCACAGCGAGAACGGCCTACTCGGTATGGGCCCGCCCGCCAAAGAAGGCGAGGAAGATTGGGAGCTGGTTAATGCCGGCACCCTGGCGACCACGCTATTGCCGGGCGGTAGCTATTTTCATCACGCTGATTCCTTTGCCATGATCAGGGGTGGCCACATAGACATTTGTGCCTTGGGCGCTTTTCAAATTGCCGCCAATGGTGATCTGGCAAATTGGAATTTGGGCGATGGCGTCCGCACACCGACTGTAGGGGGCGCGATGGATTTAGCCGTCGGTGCCAAGCGCGTGTTTATCCTCACCGATCACAATGCCCGGGACGGCGGCGCTAAAATTGTCGAAGAATGCACCCTACCCTTGACCGGTCTCACTTGCGTTGATCGGATTTATACCGATCTCGCTGTCATTGAAGTCACGGCAACTGGTCTGGTTGTCCTGGAACATATCGAGGATATGTCGTTCGAAGAGTTGCAAGATAAGACCGGCGCAGAATTGCAACAATCCGCCGACTGGAAGCCACTGGAATCACCGGATTTGGATTAGCTTTAAGTATTATCCTGCTTGATCATATCGGCTGCTTTTTCGCCAATCATGATCGCTGGCGCGTTGGTATTACCGCCAACGATTTTAGGCACGATCGAGAGATCAACTACCCGCAATCCCTTAAGCCCATGAACTCGAAGCCGATGGTCAACTACCGCCTGGTCATCGCTGCCCATTTTACAAGTACCGGCCGGATGAAAAATCGTGCTGCCGAAATTGCGGATATATTCTTTCAACTCCTCATCAGTTTGGGCGCTTTTCCCCGGCAGAGATTCGGTTGGCTGGTATTTTTGAAAAACCTCATTATTGACGATGCGGCGGCATTCTTTGAGCCCCCACAGCAGCACATCCATATCCGGTTCTTTGGAATAGAATTGCGGATCAATAATGGGGGCGTCCTCAGGATCAGCTGAGGCGAGTTTGATCACTCCCCGGCTCTCCGGGTGCAGCAGCACAGCAAAGGCAGAATAGCCGTGCCCGACTTCGACGACTTTAGGCGGTACCGCACGGTGGCCCGGAACAAATACCAGCTGTATATCCGGGCGCTCAAGTTCAGGCCGGCTTTTGATAAAACCGCCGGACTCGATGAGTTGCGCTGAAAACCAGCCTTTACGGGCAAAAATATATTTAAGCGCTTCGAGGCCAAAGTACGGTAATTTTGGCCAGGAAAACCCCCAGGGTGTGCGGGATTTGGTGCTCATAATCGCTCCCACAACGGCATGATCCTGGAGGTTTTTACCGACTCCTAAAAGATTGTGCTTCAACTCAATACCATGCGGGGCAAGCTCTGCCGGATCACCGATACCTGACAGCATAAAAATTTTGGGCGAGGCGATGGCACCGGCTGACACAATAATTTCGCGTTTTGCGCTCAGTTGCCTACCGTCAATAAGTTCAATCCCCGACGCCCTATCATTATCAAGCAAAACCCTTTTTACAGCGGCTTCAGTTAGAATGGTTAGATTTGGCCGCTGCATCGCCGGATGAAGATAGGCTTTCGAGCTCGACCAGCGTTGTCCGTTTTTTTGGGTCGCTTGATGAATACCAACGCCTTCCTGGTTCTCACCATTAAAATCCGGATTGTGTTTATATTGCAAAGCCTCGGAGGCGGCGACAAAATCCTTCTCCAAATGGCTGACAATGTTTGGAAATGTCACATTAAGCGGACCGCCCTGGGAGTGGTGTTCGTCTGCAAATTGTTCATTATGTTCTGCCTTTAGGAAATAGGGTTTAACATCGCTCCAAGCCCAACCCTCATTTCCGAGTGCCGCCCACTCATCATAGTCAAGCCTGTTGCCCCGAATATAAACCATCGCATTGATCGAACTTGACCCGCCCAAGGTTTTGCCGCGCGGCGTAAAAAGTGGCCGGTTATTCATGCTCTGCTGCGGCTTGGTCATAAACAACCAGTTTAATTTCTGGTGAGACGATAGTTTTATTATGCCGGTGGGCACATGGATGAAGGGACTAGTATCGGGTGGTCCGGCTTCCAAGAGACAAACGGAAACTTCCGGATCTTCGCTCAAACGGCCAGCAACAACCGAGCCGGAGGAACCCGCACCAATGATTATGTAGTCAAATAGTTGCTCCACCACGATCCCTCCAAAAGCATTATTGTTTGGGTTTTATTTTAAAATAAGTTGAAGGGATGACAATCCTTTTGATGGATGTTGATCATCGACTAATCTATAAGTTTAATTTTTGTAGAATCAGTAAGTAAAATTTGTTGGTAAAAGAATATGACATTGTGGTGGCTGGCGGTGGTATTGCCGGTCTGACTGCCGGACGAGCCGCTGCCCAAACCGTACTCTCAACCTTTATGCTGACCGGTAATGAGTTCGGTGGCAATTTGTTAAGCATCGAAAAAATTGATGGGTTTCCCGGCTATCCTGATGGCGTTGCCGGTTATGAGCTATGTCCGATAACCCAGGGCGATGCCGTTCAAGCCGGCGCTGAACTTGTTCCGATGGAGATTCTCAGCTTAGAGCAAAAAGACGAAAGATGGCTGGTCCATACCGAAGCTGAAGATTATATGGGCAAAGCGGTGATTTTAGCCATGGGCGCTAGCCTATGCGAGCTTGATGTGCCGGGCGCGGAAAAATTCAAAGGTAAAGGTGTCAGCCATTGCGCCAGCTGTGACGCGCCCCTGCTGCGAGGCAAAATTGCTGTCGTTATCGGTGGCGGAGATTCCGCCCTACAAGAGGCGCTTACCCTGGTAACCGCGGCGGCTCAGGTCATTATTTTGCAACAAGATGATCAGCTAACCGCTCAGAATTATTACGTCGATCAGGTCAAAGCCAATACCAAGATTAAGATAAGATATAATATCGATGTCGAGGAAATTTTCGGCACCGAAACAGTCGAAGGTGTTAAAGTCCGCGAACAAGGCAGCGCTTCCTCTTCACTTATCGCCGCGGATGGTGCTTTCATATATATTGGACTGGCGCCAAATACTCGAAGCGTCAACGGGTTGCTCGAATTGGATGAGACTGGCCGCATAATGGTGGATGAAAACATGCGCACCGAAGTTCCCGGCCTATTTTCAGCAGGAACGATACGATCGAGATCGACAAGCAGAGCTGCAGAAGCGGCGGCGGATGCAGTTAAAGCTGCCGAATTTGCTGCACACTATATTGCCGACGGTGGCTGGCGCGCATAGTATTTGATGGTTATTTGAGGAAGATAAACCATGGCAGAAAAAATCACAATTCATGATCCCCGGGGCTATCCCCCCAAAGTCACCGGCAAAAGACTGGCGCCTCGGCTCGAGAGTTTGGATGGTAAAGTTGTCTTTCTTGTCGATTGCCTGTTCGACAATTCAGAAGTGTTTATGGAGCAGGTGCAGCTTTGGTTTGCTGAAAATTTACCCACCGTCAAAATCCGAAATATTAAACCGCGTGAAAGCTGGGTCGATGATCCGAAGATGCGGGCGACGGTGGAAGCTGAGGGTGATGCGGCGATCCTCGGGGTTGGTTTGTGAAGCACCTGCAGTCCGACGGTCGTCGGGCTCGCCATGTCATTAGAAGAAAGCGGTGTGCCTACTGTCGCGGTACATACCGATGCTTTTGCCAGGTTAGCGCAATCAGTGGCTTACGCCAACGGCATGCCGACGACTCGCCAGACCTACGTCCCCCAACCAATTGTCGATAAATCACCAGCCGATCTGCGGGCCTATGTCGAAGGTGAAGATCCCATCAGCAACCGGCCTTTCATGCAGGAGGTCATTGAAGGGTTGTCCCATCCGCTTAACGACAATGATCTGAATGGCATGACGTTTGAGCGAATGACACCACGCTTGATGGATCCTAATACAGAAGACAATCTCCAAGCCTTATTTGTCGAAAATCACTGGACCGATAATTTGCCGATTATTTTACCAACCGAAGAACGGGTGGCGGCGATGCTTAAGGGCACCAGCCACTCACCGGACGAGATAGTTGGCCGCCTAAACCCGACCGCCTTCAGAGAATTTTGGGAATTTGATGTTGAGAAAGTTGCGGTTAATGCGGTGATGGCGGGCGCTAAGCCTGAATATTTTCCGGTCATCCTGGCTCTTGCCGCCAGCGGTGTGTCGGCGCGCTCCAGCAGCACCAACTCCTTTGCCACGATCTCCCTGGTCAATGGCCCGATCAGAAACGAGATTGGCATGAATGATGGGATCGGTGTGATGGGACCCTATAACCACGCCAATTCGACCATTGGCCGGGCGCATAATTTATTATCGATTAATCTGCAGGGTGGCTCGGTACCGGATGACACCTATATGGGAACATTGGGCAATTGGTATAATTACAGCTCGTGTTTTGCCGAAGCCGAGGAACGCTCACCCTGGCAACCGTTTCATGTTCAACAGGGGTTCAAGCCAACCGACAGCGCAGTTAGCGTCTTTTTTGGCGGCTGGTACACCCAAGCTGGCTATGGTCCGCGTGAAACCTGGCAGGAGAAAATGCGCCGAGCTTTGGCAGCCTGCGAACAAAATATTGCGCCGATCTTTGTCTTGGACCCGATCGTTGCCCGCGGCTTTGTTGAGCTTGGCTTTGATACCAAGGAAAAACTGGCTAACTGGTGTTCTGAAAATGCATTGTTGCCGGCGCGTGAGTACTGGGATGACCAATGGATACAAACCCTTAAATATCCCTTGGCGGTCGCTGGCGTCGAGCCTTTTGCCAGCCGGCTGAAAGCCAAACCTGACGGGCTTGTCAGCATGTATGAGCCGGAAGATATCTCGATTGTTGTTACAGGCGGCGAGACCCAAGGTGCCTGGAAAATGATTGCCGGCGAACATCGGCATGGATTTACGGTTTCGGTCGATAATTGGCTGTAAGTTTGGAAAGATTGACGGCTGATTTCCTGCTGGGAAGAAAATAGTCGTCATTCTTCAAATGCGAGGGGGATTTTTTTCAATAATGACAGCAGGAGTTCCCGCTCACCGGGCTCGAGCATCCGGTCCATGATCTGTTCCTGCTCCTCAACCTTTGCGGTGGCGGCGGCCAGCTTTGCTTGTCCCGTTGGCGTCAGCGATAAGGTGTAATGGCGCCGATCACTGACATCGCGTCGGCGTTTGATCAAGCGGCGTTTTACCAGACGGTTAGTCGCGTAAGATAGGGTTGATTTATCAAGCTTATAGACCCGCGCCAGACACATTTGATTGATGCCGGGGTTGGCTGCGATCAATGTCAACAGACCAAATTCGCCAGGCGTAACATCGATTTTCTCCATCAGGCGCGGAAAATCGCGCCACACTGCGGCTTGCGCTTGGCGGGCCTGATAGCCGAGATAGGCCGGCAGTTTGCCGTAATTAAGGTCATCATCGGCAGAACGTACCGGTAATTGATCGAGCGTTTTGGTTTTAATCATCGAACATCGCATCCGATTTTGATTTTTACTAACAGCCAAAATTAGTTTGAATATCAAACTATATGTGACTATAGTAAATATCAATAATAAAAGTAAGTGTTTATTTGAACAAGGAGTGCCAGGAAGATAATGGCGGCGTGTCATGATTTTATATGATTTTGAATATGAACGGCCGGGTTCACTGAAGGAGGCGACGGCGCTTTTAAATGAGACCGGTGGTGATGCGCAATTGCTGGCTGGCGGTACTGATCTTATGCCCAACATGCGGGTTGAGGTTGTAACGCCGTCCCTGCTGGTAAGCGTGAGCGGTATCGAACCGGCAGCGCCGGAAAAATGCGCTGATGGCTCGATTAGAATTGACTCCCTTACCAAATTATCTGATCTGGTTGATGCCGAGCTGATCCAGAATGAACTGCCGATGCTGGCCGAATCCGCTCATACGGTAGCCAGCAATCAAGTACGGGTGATGGGCACTCTCGGTGGCAACTTGTGTCAGGAAACGCGCTGTCTCTATTACAATCAAAAACACGACTATCAGTTCGTCGAGCCCTGCTACAAACGTGGCGGTGATTGCTGCTACCCGTTTCCAGGTAATGACCGCGACGTCTGCTGGGCGGTCTATATGTCGGATATCGCTCCGGTATTGATCGCCCTTGATGCCAAACTCGAAATTCTTGGGCCTGATGGTACCCGTGAGATAGCAATGGCGGATTTGTATACCGGCGATGGCATGAACCCTTTTACCCTGGGTACTGCTGAAATCATCCAGGCGATTTTCGTACCGCCGGTTCCAGAGCGGTTTGGCTGGGGCTATCACAAGACAACCGTTCGTGGCGGGCTTGACTTCGGCACCGCCATTATCGTTATAGTCCTGCAACTAGCAGAAGACGGCGAGACCTGCTGTTGGGCCAAAATCGTGTATAGCGCGGTCGGCCAAGGCCCCTTGCGCCCAACCACGACTGAACTTTCGATGGAGGATGCCGTACTCGACCCAGCTCTAATTGCGGTGGCTGCCAGCCAGGAAATATCACCCCTGCCCCATCATGGTTTTAATAAAGGTTTTTTGCGCGAAAACATCAGGGTTTATACCGAACGTACACTGGTAAGCGCTATCGAGTGCGCCCAGGGTAAGATTTAGGAGCAGGTTGGATGAATCAGATAAATGACAGAACGACGGTTAACGGCAAAAAATCCCGCTCCCGGGTATTGGAAATGTCCATTAACGGCGAAGCCCATGAGATTACCGTCAAACCCCGGGTTATGCTGCTGGAAGCAATCCGCGAAAAAATTGGTCTTACCGGCACCAAGGATGGATGTGAATCGGGCACTTGCGGCGCGTGCACGGTACTGGTTGATGGCCAACCGACACTCTCCTGCATCACCTTGGCGGTTGAGTGCGAAGACAAAAATATTCGCACCGTCGAGGATTTGGCCGATGGCGAAAATTTGAATTACTTGCAGGAGGCCTTTCTCGATCAAGGCGGCACCCAATGTGGATTTTGCACTCCTGGCATGTTGATGTCGGCAACCGCCTTGCTGGAGAAAAATCCAAAACCGACGCGTGACGATATCAACAAAGCTTTGGAGGGTAATCTCTGCCGCTGCACTGGTTACAATTCGATTGTCGATTCGATTTTGCAGGTGTCCGATCAAGGCGTTAAACCGCGCCTGCTATAAAGGAACTAATTTGATGAACCAATTGAGGCATGTCGGCAAAAGCGTCAAACGTAAGGACGGTCCGGATAAAGTCACCGGCCGGGCGGTCTACTGTCAGGATGTCAGGCTGCCGGGAATGCTGACGGGCCGGATATTGCGGAGTCCTCATCCCCACGCCAAAATCGTCAGCATTGATCTCAGCAAGGCCAAAGCCTTGGACGGTGTCAAAGGTGTGATCACGATAGAGGATTCCAAAGGCATCAAGCACGGTTTTGTCGAAACGCCGCGCTATCCACCAGATCAGGAAGTACTGGCCCGCGATCGGGTCGTACATGTCGGTGAGGAGATCGCTGCCGTTGCCGCCATCGACGACATAACCGCGCAAGCCGCCTTGGAACTGATTGATATTGAATACGAAATACTGCCACCGGTATTCAATCCGCATAAAGCGATGCAGGAAGGCTCACCGGAAATTCATCCGAGCCACCCCAAGGTCGCCGAGAAAGAGTCTTTTAGCAACATTGGCGGCAAAACCGAATCCGGCTGGGGTGATGTCGAGCAGGGTTTTGCGGAGGCTGATTATGTCCGTGAAGACCGCTATGAAAGCCATCTCAGGACGCACGGTTATTTGGAACCGCAAGTGACAGTAGCTCATTGGGAAAGCGACAAACTTAACGTCTGGACATCGTCGATGGGTGCGTTCAATAAGCGCGCCAAGCTGGCCAAAGTACTGGATTTGCCTTATTCGTCGGTACGCGTGCACAAAGCCTATGTCGGTGGCGCTTTTGGCGGCAAGATTGATCTTTATTCGCATGAATTTTGCGCCGCCCGGCTATCGATGTTGACGGGCCGTCCGGTCCGTTTTGTCGCCAGCCGCGAAGAAATTTTCTCGGCCTACCGGCACGGTCAGCCATTGGTGGTCGAGCTCAAAACCGGCGTTAAAAAAGACGGCACTCTGGTCGCTCAGGAATTGCGAATTATCAATAATGCCGGTGCTTACCGGGGCAGTGGTGTGGTGGTGGTGTTCCTCGCCTGGGGCTTCACGATGGCGCCTTACCGCGTACCGAACCTTAAATATGAAGGCTACTCTGTCTATACCAATCATACCACCCGGGCCCCGCAACGCGGCCACGGCTGCCCGCAGGTCCGCTTTGCCATTGAGTCCCAACTCGACACCATCGCCGAAGAGATTGGTATTGATCCGATTGAAATCCGCCTACGCAACGCCCGCGTGCCGGACGAGGAATTACCCAACAAAGACAACGTCCATCAAGCAGGCCTTCAGGAATGCATCAAAATCGCTGCGAAAAAAACTAATCTGGTGGCGAAATACGGCCGAGACCGAAAATCGCCGCCCCAAGACACCTCAATCCGCCGCGGTGTCGGTATCGGCATTTCTTCTTATATGAGCGGCACGCTAATCTATCCGAATGGCTCCGGCGTGATTGTCAAAATGAACGACGACGGTTCGGCGATCGTGTTGACCGGCGCCATCGATCTCGGCCAGGGGGCTGAGACTGTCATCACCCAAATCATCGCTGAAGAACTTAGTCTCGACATGGATGACATTAAGATCATTGCTTCCGATACCGATACCACGCCGCAGGATATTGGCGCTTGGATCAGTGGTCTCACCTACGTAACCGGTAACGCTGCCCGCCAAGCCGCAACCAACGCCCGGGCTAAACTCCTGATCGTCGCGGCTGAGCAGATGAACGTTACGGCAGATGACCTCTATCTCGATAACAAAGAAATTATCAGCCAAAGCAATCCGGATAACCGGCTCTCCTACCGGGAGGTTATCGCCGCCAGCGTCGCCAATCATCGCGGTGATACCGTGATTGGCGAAGGTTTCTGGCGCACCATGCGGGATGAACCCAACCACCCCAGTCTAGCTACAACTAAAGGCCGGTGGACTGAAAACTATGCCTTCAGCGCCCAAACTGCCGAGGTCGAAGTCGATATTGAAACCGGCGAAGCAAGATTAGCGAAAGCCCTGACGGTTCATGACTGTGGTTTCCCCATCAATCCTGGCCTGGTTAAGGGGCAGATCGATGGCCAGGTATCGATGGCTCTCGGCCACGCTTTTATGGAAGAGGTTATGACCAAGGATGGCTATACCCTGAACACGAGCTGGCTCGATTACCGCATGCCAACGATCCACAATATGGCGGAATCTGAGGATGCTGATGTGATTACCGAGCAATACGAAGTTGGCCAGTCTTATCGTACCAAGGAAGTGGGCGAAGGTCTGGTGTCCGGTATTCTAGCGGCGATCGCCAATGCAATTTATGATGCCACCGGTGTACGGCTTCATTCGACGCCGTTTTCTCCCGAGAAGATACTTAAAGGTTTACGGGAATTAGAGAGACACCAAAAGTAGCTAAATAACCGCCCCGGGGGGGGATGAGAATGGCAGACGTAATTTATTACGATCAAGAACTGGAATGTATGAGCCGGCCGCAATTGGAAGCGTACCAACTAGGTAAATTGCGCCATCAGTTGAACCACGTTTACGAGCGCAGCCCCCTTTACCGGCGCAAGCTGGATGAGGCGCAGATCAAACCGGACGACATCCGCACCATGGCTGATATTGGCCGTATTCCCCTAACCGAAAAAGAGGAGCTCCAGCAAAGCCAGATTGAAAATCCGCCTTGGGGTGACTTTGGCTGCATTCAACCGGAAGAAGCAATCCGGGTTTTTCAGACCTCGGGCACCACGGGTGTACCGGTCAGGATCATGCTTAACCGCAAAGACTGGTTTGATAATTTCTACGAGCAATTCATGCATTTCCGCTGCGGCTACGGCCTGACGGAGAAAGACATTCTGTTTGTGCCTTTTAATTACGGTTTGTTTATCGCTTGGTGGGGCTTTCAGGCAGCGATGGAAAAAGCCGGGCTGATGATTGTGCCCGGCGGCGGTCAAAGCACCAAAGACCGGCTCCGGGCGATGGTCGATTGGAGTGCAACCGCGGTTTGCGGTACACCATCCTATCTGCTTTTTATGGCCGAAACAGCGGCCACTATGGGTATCGATCTTGCCGGCTCTTCAATTAAAAAATTGGTGGCGGCAGGTGAACCCGGTGCGGCTGTACCTGCAACCAAGCAAGCCATTGAGGAACTATGGGGCGCTGAACTTTTCGATGATATCGGCTCTACGGAAGGCGGTAATTTCGGCTATGAATGTATTTGCCATCAGGGCACTCATGTCTCCGAAGGTTTGTTCATTGCCGAAGTTCTCGATCCCGAAACCCTAAACCCTCTGCCAGATGGCGAGACCGGTGAATTGGTGCTGACCAATTTATCGAGTGAAAGCTCACCTTTGATCCGCTACCGCATGAAGGATTTGGTGGAATTCGATCGTGAACCATGTGAATGCGGCCGCACCAACTTGCGGCTTAAGGGCGGAGTGCTTGGACGCACTGACGACATGTTCCATTATGCCGGGGTCAACGTTTATCCTTCACAAATTCAAGACATCCTTCATGGTATCAGTACCTTGTCGTTAGAGTACCGGATTATTGTGCCTCGGATTGGCAGCGGCAAGCATCTGAAAATCATCGTCGAGCCAGCCGCGACGGACATCAAGTCCGCCAAGCTTGAACAAGCTTGCGAAGAACTGGCCGAGACTTTCAAAACGCACATTAAACTCACACCCGATCTCGAAATCGTTGACGCCGGCAGCCTTGCTCGGTTCGAGGGCAAGGGCAAACGGCTAATCCGGGAGGAATAAATTATTAGATGCTCTATGCCGAACTGCAAAGTGAGATCGAAAAGCTGCAAGTGGCCAACACGCCGTTCTGCGTCGCCACGATTGTCGATGGCCGGGGCAGTATTCCTCAAGAGGTTGGCGCCAAGGCTATTTTCACCACCGAAGGCCTGCATGCTGGGACTATCGGCGGTGGTCGGCTGGAAATTAAATGCCGGGACAAGGCTGCCGAATTGCTTGCCGCTAATGTATCCGAGCCGAACTTCTTCGCCCGTTGGAATATCCAGAAAGATGTGAACATGACATGTGGCGGCGAAATAGCGATGTATTTTGAGGTGTTCCGCCCCGAAAGCGAATGGAACATTGTCGTTTTCGGGGCCGGTCATGTATCGCAGAAATTGTGCCGATTTTTAATAGAGCTGGAATGCCGTATCTTGTGTATCGATACGCGGCAGGAATGGCTCGATAAACTGCCCAAAAGCGAGCGCCTCGAAGCTCATCAAGTCGATCATTTCGAAGATGGCGTCGAACGGATTAATCCAGTTGATACGGTGATCTTAATGACGATGGGACATGCTTCCGACGTTCCGGTGCTGAAAAAAATTCACCAAACCGGTATGTCCTTGCCCTTTGTCGGCATGATTGGTAGCGACTCCAAGGCCCGTATCGTCCGTAAGGAACTGCAGGAAGACAACCTGCCAGACACGTTTATCGACAGTATTGTCTGTCCGATAGGCGATCCCGAGGTCGGCGACAACACACCGCCGGAAATTGCTGTTAGCGTGGTCTCGCAACTCCTCAGGATGCGGCAATCCTGTCAGGCGGATCAGTCGGAAACAGTATGAGCAGGCAGCCATCCTCAATCGCCGGCATAATTCTTGCTGCCGGTATGTCGACGCGCTTTGGCGGCAATAAATTGCTGGCTGACTATCAAAGGCGGCCGATCATCCGCTGGGTTGCCGAAGCGGCGCTGGCTTCACAACTGACTCAGATTTTAGTGGTGCTCGGGCACCAAGCAGTGGCGGTCGGTGACGCACTCGCTGATTTGCCGATCGATACGGTGGTTAACCAGGACTACCAACATGGACAAAGTACCTCCGTGATCTCCGGGCTCAAAGCGGTCCAGACTAATTATTCGGCGGCGATGTATTTGATGGGGGACCAACCACTGATCGAGACGGCAATCATTGATGAGCTGATTACCGCCTATGTCAAATCGGAGCACGATATATGTTACCCGTCCTTTCAAAACAAACGGCGCAATCCGGTGATATTCGGTGACGTATTTTTCGATGACATTCTGGCTTTGACTGGCGATACCGGTGCACGGGCCATTATAGACGCCAATCCTGGTCGGGCTTTGGCTATCGGCTTTAACCATGAGCAATCTTTTCTTGACGTCGATGAGGAGATTGACTTGAATTCCCTCCACTCCACCGGCACCAATTGAGATTGCTGTTATGAACAGGATGCCATTTATCTTAATCCGTGGTGCCGGCGAAATGGCAAGCGCTGTCGCCTGGCGACTGCATCGGGCCAACCTAAGCCGTATTTGCATGCTGGAACTTGCTAATCCTCTCGCGGTACGCCGTGCCGTATCTTTTAGCACCGCCCTCGAAACCGGCTCTCATAACGTCGACGAGGTGGTGGCACGCACCGCTCAGCGGGCCGAAGATATTGAGGCCGCTTGGCAAGATCAAAAAATCGCTGTCGTGTTGACCAATGATTGGCAGGGAATCACCAGCCTTCACCCCGATGTGCTGGTTGATGCAACATTGGCGAAACGGAACCTCGGCACATCTATCGATCAGGCTTCTCTGGTAATTGCTCTTGGCCCGGGCTTCGAAGCGGGCACCGACTGCCATCTCGTGATTGAGACCAATCGAGGCCATGATCTTGGCCGCATCATCGATACTGGCAAGGCCGAAGCCAATACTGGCGTGCCGGGCGGCATCGACGGCTTTACCACTGAGCGGGTTTTGCGGGCGCCAACAACGGGTGCATTTGAAACAGATTTAGATATTGGCGAGATGGTCCAAGCCGGTGATGTCATTGGCGAGGTTGCGGGTCTGCCGGTGACAGCCGAGATTGATGGTGTTCTGCGTGGCCTAATCCGGACCGGCACCGAGGTTGGCGATGGTCTCAAAATAGGTGATATCGATCCCAGGGGCGAAGCTAGCTACTGCTTTACCATTTCCGATAAAGCGCGGGCTCTTTCAGGATCGGTACTGGAAGGTATAATGCGCTCTTTCAATCAGCCGGGGGAATAGGTCGATCTTAATTGACTGTTTAGGACTGACAACGGTCCGCCTGATTGCTCTCACTGGAGCGGGTGGCAAGACCAGTTTAATGTTTGCCCTGGCGCGGGAATTTGTGGCTGCCGGTAAGCGCGTTTTAGTAACCACCACGACTAAAATTGCAACTGATGAAGCTACCGGACCGTGGCCCTCCTTCGGCGCCACTTCGGCAACGGATATTATTTCGCAGGCTGGCACTGCGCCGGTGGTCATTGCTTACCACCACGAACAACCCAGTGATCAACGGCTGTTTGGATTCGAGCCGACAATCATCGATGAGGTCAAACGCCAGGGTACGTTTGATCGGATTTTGGTTGAAGCGGACGGCTCGGCCCGCCGCCCCCTGAAAGCACCCGCCACTCATGAACCGGTGGTGCCGGCCACCACTGATGCCGTGATCGCCGTTGCCGGCCTGAACGGGATCGACCAACCCTTAACCAGCGAGCATCTTTTCCGGCCAGAAATTTGGCAGAGTCTGACGGATGATACCGCTGGCCAACCAATAACCGCTGCGGCAATTGTCCAGGCCTATCAGCATCCGGACGGTCTGGCCAAAGGCTGCCCGTCGGGCGCTGCTAAAATTCTGTATCTCAACCAAGCCGATACACCGGAACGCCTCGCAGCAGCCCGTCACATCTTGCAACAACTCGCTAGCAATACGGAAAGACAGCCCGACCGCGCGGCCTACGGAACGCTGCTGCCAAGCCCGGAAATTATCGGCCATATTTAGTGAAAAAAAATTTAAGCTTATCAAAACTTATATCCGTTATTTAAATCCCTGGCGCATTTCTGAGCGGATAAACTCAGCATGTTTAATCGGTCCACCAACGCTGCGATTCGGGAATCTTTCTTTCCAGGCACTCATCTTGATTGTTAATGTGCATAATATCGCACCAATCGCTGTATGATTGCTTTCCACTAAGATTTTGAAATCGACGAAGCTTTCTTCGTTGATGTCTTCCCACATTTCATCCGCGCTTTGAGCAAACATTACAAAGCATTCTGCCGCAACAGTATTTAACTGCTTGATCTTTTTGAGCAACTGCTTGCAATTTGCCACGAGTTCCGTGTCAAAGCGAAGCTGGTCATGGAAAATTATTTCTTTCACCGAGTATTCAAAATCTTGGATGGTAGGTTGAACTTGATCCATACATTGCCGGTAGTATGCCACTGACGAATAAATATCATCATAATCTTCAAGAAAAACTGGTACGCCAGACAAATCAGTTCCAAGACGGTTAACCATGGTTTGAAGTTTTGAACGCGCCAGTCAACATCCGGATAATGAAATAAAGCAGTGATGTCATTGTAATCTTTAACTTGTTCATCGTCACTGCCGAGTACTTCCAAAATCAATCGTTGCGTAAACTGCTTCATATATTCAGCGAGCTCTTCCTGCTTAGTTTGGGATAATTTCAGATGATCGGCATTGTCAATTTCAATACCCAGATTGCGGAGTTGAATACGCAAGCAAAATACATCAAAACTGTAGAGCTGTGACATAGTCCTCAGGATATCCATATCGCTAGGATCAACATGCGAGAACACTTTATGGAGAGTTTCGAGGGGCATTTGACCGCTGCCTGACTTATCATCATCAAAAATTTCGATGACGGGTTTCAGATCTAAATTCTTGACCATCCGCATGCGCTTAAGGCCTTTGGTTGTCAGTGGCAAGATCATCAGCGGTAATATGTGGACAGAATCACGATCAATATCGCGTATTTCATCAACAGCAACAATTGCCATATCAATCCCTCGCTTCGGATGGCCGTTGGCAAGACCGTCCAGAACGGTACGATCCTCTACCACGCTGTATAGTGCGGTCTGGCCTGCATCATCAGCCAAGGCACTGACGCGTTCGGCATCGTTGAGCACACGCGCACGGGCCTCTTCAGACATTTCATCGACCGCGCGAAGCGTGCCCTTCACCACCTCGGGTTCGGAAGCATCCCAATTGATCGGTTTCCGCCTGCACCGAAACGGGATACATGGATTATGGAGAGGGCCCGAAACGGGATGTCGACCCAATGTTTCGTTCACGAATCAAGATCAAATTATAAGGTTTGTCCTGACGTATGTACGGATTCTATTACGGAACGAGGTTTGGTCCCGGGGGAAGGTAGGGCTGGTTATTGCTATAGCCTTTCTTAATTTAGCATGCTTGGTAGCCAAGTGGCGACCGCGGGAGCTGCGATCAGGAGGGTGAGGACGACCAATTCGATTAGAACAAAGGGCATGGCCGAGCGTACCACCTGTTCCAAAGACACCTCGAACGGCGCCACTCCTTTCATAACATAGAGCAATAAACCGAAAGGTGGTGTAAGCAAGCTGATCTCCATGACGATCAACATCAAAACCATCAGCCAGATCATGTTGATTCCAAGAGTTTCCGCAAGCGGCATGTAGAACGGTAAGGTTAGAAGCAGCATGCTCACCTGATCCATGAATGCACCCAGAAACAAAAGAACGACCATCATTAAGATCACAGCAATGAGGACACCTAAGTTCATTCCCGTCAGCACTTGCAGCAAACCGTTTGTTGCGCCAGAAGCAGCCAAAGCTTGGGAAAAGACCATCGAACCCGCGATGATGAACAGGATCATAATGTTGATCTTGGCAGTTTCCATCAGAGATTTCCATATCTCGCGCCATGTGAAATCCGCACCTTCAATTCCGGTGATTTTGATTTTGTTTTTAAACAAACGGAACATGTAGCAGACAAAAGTGGCGGCAAGGCACCCGAGCGCAGCGGCTTCAGTTGGGGCAGCGAGCTTGAAAAAGATACTGCCGACAACAACAACAAAAATGACAAACAAAGGTAAAATGTACAGGATGAACGGTAGGATACGATTAAAGAATTGGCGGTTACTGCCACTGTATGTACATAAAATACGATCACGCCCGCCGAAATTAAGAGTAACGCTGATTGGTTTATTGAGGAAGTCTTCTTCGGGATTATAAGTAGGCGCTAAGCTAGGGTCCAAAATGCAGCGGATGATGACGTAGGCAAAAAACAAGACGGCCATCAAAATACCCGGAATGATGCCAGCAATGAGCAGCTGGGCCACTGATTGTTCAGTCAGGCTAGCCAATAGAACAGCCAGCGCGGATGGCGGAATCAACATAGCGATGCCGCCGACCGCCATGATCGGTCCCATGGCGATAGACGGTTTATAGCCACGTTTGACCATGTCCGGTAATAGCACACTGCCGAGAATTGCTGTATTGGCGATTGTTGAACCAGAGAGTGACGAAAATACAGTGCCACCGACGATTGAAACCACCGAGAGACGACCGGGAATACGTGAAATCATTCGATCAATGGCACCAATCGCATTGAAAGCAACACCCGTATGTAGCAGTATCTCGCCCATTAACAGAAAAAGAGCGATGGGAGTCAGTGAATACTTGGATATTGCGAGATGGAATTCCAGCGGCATTGAAACTAAGCCGAGCTCACCTCCATGAAACAGGTAGGTGCCGAGTATGTTGGCTGCGAAAAAAGCGAATGCAACTGGAACGCCCATAAACATGATGATGCACACTGTACCCAGCATCAATATCATGGCGGAATACCATTCCACGGCTAGAATCCTGCCTCGGTTGAAATTGCCTTCTCTTTTTCCAATACGGTCCGAGCACGTCGCATGCGCAAAAGAAATTCAATAGCTAGCATGCAAAATGAAACAGCGAAGATGAGCACCATCCACCAATTGGCTATTTTTAGCAACTTATCGGGAATGGATTTGTCCACATAGGCTTCGATTGATCCTTGGAGGCCATAATAAAAAAGGAATACACAGATAATACAGCCTACAAAGTCGAGCAGGATCTCCGCTGAAACGGCAAGATTTTTTGGTAAATGTGCAACGAATAAGTCAACACGAACGTGAGCGCCTTGCTGCAAAACCCATGGCGCGCCTAAAAACACACCAGCATAAAGGGTGTATTCAATACCCTCGTGCAGCCAAGGCATGTTGCCCCAACCAATGCTCCTGATGAAAAGGTCGAGTGGAATTAAAATTGCGAATGATGCAATGGTAACCGCAGTACAGCTGGCGAATATCAAGCACAACCGACTGAAGGCAATTTCGAACCGATTGAGGAAATTATACATTGGGTCACTGAGAATAATTTATTGATGAAATAATTAACCGGACAAAAATTCATTTCTGAATATTGGCCGGTTAATTGTCGTATTTTATCTGGTGAACATCTTTTTTAACTTCGGTCCTTCGATCGGACTCAAAGAGATGACTTCATCCCAAGCCGCCTTCTTAGCTGTTGCTGTCCATTTTTTGGCCTCGGCACCTTGTAGGCGGATTCCCTTCAACCCTTGTTTCGCGGTTTTCGCATTCTGTACTTCAAGGCGTTCACGCCATTTGGCATTACGTGCTTCGAAGGCTAAAACAACTTTCATAACCACGCCTTGCTGTGAACTATTCAATTTATTCCACGCCTTGAGGTTTACAATGGCCTCCAGTGGCGCAATGTAAAATCCAGGTTCTATTCTGTACTTGGTAACCTTTACCCATGACGGGACCCATCCCAAAGCTGGCCAGCCGTATCCTTTAACAGTGCCGTTTTCCATATAAGTGTAAACTTGGGCAATGTTGGATCGCTGCACAGTAGCACCCAAGGCTTTAAAAAATGGCGTATAAACCGGCGATACCCGAAGGTGTAAACCAGAAAGATCGGCTTTTCTAATCTCTACATTGCTCCAGAGAAAAAATGGCCCAAAATTCATGTACTCGCCTAATGATTTCAGATTTTTCTTGGCCATGATAGTATTGTAGTAGGCGTAAGCGCCATTAGTGCGCATTTCTGCAGCAGAAAATTCCGTTAACTTATGGGCTTTAGCTTCAGGAACTACGTTTCCGTAATAGGCGTCCGGGCAACCTGTAATATCATAAATACCCTTTGACAGATTCTTGACCAAGGTGAAAGGGCTGCCGATAGCAGGTGCACCACCAATTAGCTTAATTTGAATTACACCTTTACCGGTGGCGTTGATGTCTTTTACGACACCTTCAAATGGTTTTGAGGGCGGACTGCCAATGGGAAAACAGCTTGCCCCTTTAATGGTAACTTCAGTTGAGTTCGCTGAAAGGCTTGTAAGCCCGCAGATGGCTGTACAGGCCACTGCTATTGCAACAGCACTATTTTTTAAAGTCATATTTAGTCTCCCTATTAAACAAATTTAAGTTTACTCTAGTGCGAGAGATTTGAATACTAACCCACGTTAAACAAGTTAAACTAGACGTCTACTCTCGTTCACATGCTGTGAAAACTCATTTTTTATCAAAATTTATTAATTGCCTCTACCAACACCAACATTAGCTAACACAAAAAAAACCATATTGCTATGGTACCAAAATTGATGTGGTTAAATGGTGCATGATGAGGCAGGAAAAGTCCATTAAATACTTTAAAACAATGAGATATAGGATTATATGAGGCAGATTGTGGTGGGATAAGGCTTATATCAAAGCCAATGTTAGGCACCCCAACACTTGCCACTCTCGCGCCTTCAGCCGTGTCTCCCTTCTCCACCATCGCAATATGCGATACCGGTATTATCTCATTGAATTTCAGAATCTGAGCCCTAGCGAATTACAGCATCTCCACTAGCCTGCCCTTAATGACTTTCCGGGTCGCCGTTATAGGCATGGCGTCAATAATTTCTAAACGTTCGGGCCATTTGGTTTTCATAATGTCTTTCGAATTCAAAAATTCTCTTACATTATCCAAAGTCATGGTTTTATCCGGTGCCATGACCAGAAACAAACAAGCCCGCTCCCCCAGCAGCTTGTCGGGCATGGGCACCATCGCCGATTGGAGCACATCGAGGCGTTCATCTAAGAGGATCTCAATGTCTAGAGGATTTATCTTGATGCCGCCTCGATTGATGATGTCTTTGACACGCCCGGTCATAGCCACATTGTCACCTTCATCAATGATGACCATATCTCCAGTCTTGAACCAGCCGTCTTCGGTAAAGGAAGAGGCATTCGCTTTGTCGTTGAGATAGTAACTAGCGAACAGGAACGGTCCTCGATATTCTAATTCTCCTTCCTCACCCGGTCCCAGGATATTGCCGTCTTCGTCCACCGCGCGGACCTCATGGCCAATAGGTGGCGTGCCCAGATATTTTTTACGGTCTTCAAAATTGGCATCAAGAGGCAGTAGGATCGGCATCATGGTTTCCGTCATGCCCCAGATTTGAAGAGCTTTGCCATTGGGGCATGATTCCTCAATGGTATGCATGACTTCCGGTGTGCAGGTGGCGCCGCCCATATAAATATACTTGAGCGTTTCGGTATATTCGACGTCCCACAGACCGCCCACCTTACCCGCCAACACATGGGCTGGACCACAGCACAACGCCGTCGCCTTGGTGTATTTAATAAGCTCGGCCAGGGCCGGGGGAGTGTAGACCGGCATCATCGGCGATGCCGATCCGGCGGCAAGGGCCGTCAAGGTGATCATGACGCCGAAGGCGTGGGTGAAAGAAGGTGCGCACAAGATTACATCATCCGGAGTGTAGTTCATATCCTCTAAGCCGTATCGGGCGCTGGCCATAATAGTACGGTAGGGATGGACAACAGCCTTGGGCGCCGCAGATGTGCCCGAAGTAAAACAGATCATGGCGGGGTCGTCGGCGCTTGGTGGATCGGCAAGCTCGACTGGTTCAGTGGCGATTAGATCGGCGTAGGACACCGCTCTCGAAGGCGCGTCTTCACCCACCACGATCACTGTTTCCAAAGAAGGGACCGTGACTTTTAATGCCTCGAACGTCGCTGGCGCATCATAAGCATCGCCCGCGGCTAGACAGACAACGCCCTTGGCCTCTACATGGTTAAGGAGGGGTTCCAATTCGGTTGCCCGGTACGGCATATGCATCAAGGAAGGCACTGCACCGAAGGCCTGAATACCCAGATAGGCAATCAGGATTTCCGGAATATTGGGCAATTGAAAACCGATGACGTCACCTTTCTTGAACCCCAAATTCAACAATCCGGCGGCGAACCTGTTGGCTCCTTCTTGGACTTCTTTGTAGGTTAGAGTTAGATCCATGCTGATGGCAATCGGCGCATCGGGTCTTTCCTTCGCCCACTTGGTGACCCATTTATTGGGTGTGTCATCGTTCCACCAGCCAGCGTCCAGAAACTCTTTTCTGTCTTTTTTAGAATAATTAAGTGCTGAGCTTAAATCTGTCATTTCTTCTTCCTTCCCCTCTCACCACTTAGAGAAATATTATCCAACCTTTCGAGATGTTCATCTGTTTTATGAGCGATGGCCTGATAGGCTGCCGATATTTCCAACAATGTGTCTAGGCGGACATGCATGGCTTCGCGCATTAGCCGTTTTGAGAGTCGTAAAGTGCGAGATGGGTTTTTGACAATCCGATCCGCCATTTTTTGGGCTTCGGTCATAAGATCTTCCGGCAGCGTGATTTTGGAGACCAGACCGCATTCCAGGGCCTCTTGAGCGGTTATGACGTCGCCCGTAAAGGCCATTTCATAGGCCTTTGAAAGTCCAACAGCCCGTTGCAGTAACCAAGCCCCACCATCGCCAGGAATAAGACCAAGCTGCACAAAGGATTCGGCGAATTTGGCATTCTCTGAGGCCAGGCGAATATCGCACATCAAGGTCAGATCACAGCCAGCGCCAATAGCCGGACCATTTACAGCAACAATGGTTGGTGTTTCTACATTGTAAAGAGCCAGTGGTATTTTTTGGATGTTATGGCGATATTTGTTGGCGATGGTCAAAGGGTCGCCGGAATAAAGGCCATTTTGTACTTTCATATCTTTGATGTTGCCACCGGCGCAAAAGCAGGAACCCGCACCGGTCAAAATAACCGCGCCAACGTTGTCGTCCCGGTTGATCCTCTCGCAAGATTCAACGATTTGAAGGTATTCGTCTTCATGGCTTAGTGCATTACGAGTCGCAGGGCTGTTCAAGGTCAAGGTTACGACCTTACCGGTTTGCTCATAAATCACAAAATCACTCACTGGTATATTCCTTTATATCAATATAACGCGCCGTTAAATCGGACCATAGGTTTTTGCCACCGCGGTCAATTGTTGCCTGACCTAATTTTAATGCCCAGCTACTGGCGCCACCGAATTCGGCCCGCCACGACCAGATGCGGCGAGTAGTTAAATTCAGGTGATGTTCACGGGTAAAGCCAATGGCGCCCAGAACCTGATGGGCTGTCGCGGTGACGATATCTCCGGCTTCTCCGTTTCGTATTTTGGCAGCGGCGATTTCGAACTCGGCTTCACCGTAATCGGCCGCTTGAAAAGCCATTTCGGCGGCGCAACCGGCGGCGGCAGTCTCCGATGCCATAACAGCTAAATTCTGCTGAATGGCTTGGAATTTACTAATAGTGCGACCGAACTGAACTCGCTCCTTGGCATAACTGACCGCTTCTTCTAAAGCTCGTTCCGCCGCCCCGGCCATTTGGGCAGCGCGGATTAAAGCGCCAATTTGAGTTGAAGAAAACGCACCGGGCGCGGCTTCAACAGCTTGATTTGAAAAGGTTAAATTATCGCGCGGCTCACCAGCTACATTTGATCCCTTGTTGATGGTGCATCCTTCTACCGGCACAGATACGATCATATCTTCATATGAGAATATAACATATCCCACGTTCCGGCCCCAGGGGACTCGAGGTAACACACCATCCAAGCGCCAAGCACCTTGATCGTCTTTCGTCAGACTAAAACCATATTCGGGTGGACTGATCAAACTAAGAGGACTTTCGGGTATTTGGATGCCGGATTGCGACAGCAAGTAACCGGCAGCGATGGTTTCTGGTAATGGGACCGGGACGGAAAAGTAACCAGCGGCGCGGACAATGACATAACTGTCCCGCCAAGTCGCTCCGGCACCGCCATTTTCTACAGAGACCAGAGGTTGGGTAAGGCCGTTTTCTTCTAGGGCGTTCCAAAGCTGTTCCGGCCAAATGCCATCTTCTGCCGCGGAGAAGGTGCTACCAGTTACTAGATCACCAAACAATCTGGTGGCAGTTTGATCTAGGAGGGTTGCTATTTCATTTGTCATCGTAAGCCCAGCCCCCGGGCGATGATGCCCCTCAAAATTTCTCTCGTACCGCCCCGAAGTGAAAAGGAGGGTGCCGCTTGAATGAGGAAAGACAGAACCATTTGCATGTCCGATCCGCTGTCAGGGTCCGGCTCCAGATCGATTAGAGATTGAGCAATATCAGGCAGGGTTTGTTCAAATCCGGTACCTAGATCTTTAACCATTGTGGCTTCCAGGCTCGGATTTTGTCCTTTCTCCAACATGCTAGCCAGGGACAACGACATGGCCCTGAGGGTGGCCAGCCGGGCCATCAGTTCGCCGACGGCAATGGTGCCCCGTTCACTGGGATTAGCTTTCAACTCATCCACCAACGCCAACAGGATTTGAATGGAGCTTAGATATCTCTCCGGGCCGGATCGTTCATAAGCCAGCTCGGCCGTCACTTGGTCCCAGCCTTCGCCCTCTGTGCCGATCAGGCAATCATGGGAGAGGTGAACATCTTCGAACACCACTTCGTTAAAATGTTCGCGGCCCGGTAAATCAACGATTGGGTTGACCGTGATCCCGGGGGTTTTCATATCAATTAGGAATTGCGAAAGCCCGCCCCGCCGGTTGTCTGGATCGGTCGAGGTGCGGAATAGTCCGATCATATAATCGGCTTCATGGGCGTTGGTGGTCCAGACCTTGGCGCCGTTCAACAGCCAGCCGTCATCGCTTCGTTTTGCCGGACTTCTGAGGGACGCCAAATCCGATCCAGAATCGGGCTCGCTCATGCCGATGCAGAAAACCAATTCCCCCTTAGCAATGCCGGGGAGGATTTTATGGCATTGTTCTTCGCTGCCAAAGTTAAGCAAAAGCGGACCACTTTGGCGCTCGGCGATCCAATGAGCCGAGACCGGTGCGCCGGCGACCAAGGCTTCTTCCAGCACAACATAGCGTTCCAAAGCCGTCCGCTCATGGCCGCCATATCGCTCAGGCCAAGTCAATCCGATCCAGCCCTTTGCCGCCATCTTCCGACTGAAATCCCGGTCAAAACCGTCCCAGGAATCAGCCCGCTGAAGAGGCGTCATATGACTTAGTTCTTCCTCGAAAAACGCCCATACCTTTTGGCGTAAGGCTTCAGCTTCTGGCGGTAGTCGACAGATGTCGAAACGGAAAGCGCTCATGCTGCATCACTACCGTCGCTAATACGAAAATATAGGATAATCCCCTCCCCAAAATAAAAAGCACTATTTCATTTTTTCGAATGCTCTATCATTTCATGTAACTGGTGTTTCATTTCTTCTATTTGGTCTATGCCGAACAGATCTATAGTTTCCTTCTCGAATTGTTCACTAAGCTTCACCAATTCATCAATTTGGCGCCGTCCTTTAACGGTCAGATAAATATGAACCTTACGGCGGTCGCTCTGTTCCAGTCGCTTGCCGAGTAATTTCAGATCGACTAACCGTTCAACCAAACGCGTGGTGGTTGATTGCTCACAAAATACGATGTCGGACAGCTCGGTCAGAGTCATGCTGTCTTCATCCCAAAGGCTACCCAAGACTCGCCATTGCCGGGCGGTGAGACCACGCGCTCTTACTACTGCCATTAATTTTTCACTCAAACTATGGCTGGCACGCGCCAAAAGATGGGGCAGTAATCGATCCCGAAATTTATACTTGGTATTTTGCATCTGGGTATTTTGATCTTCTGGCATATTAACAATTAACAGTGAATTATATGCAAATGCAAGTTTTTTCAATTGACATAAAAGGCGATAAAAGGTTTTATATAAATTATATGAATTTGCATGTAATAGACAAAAAATAAAGGCGGATGACGGACGTAAAAAGTGAATTAGTCGGCAGAGGAATGCGGGACGGTGCCAAACTATTCCGGGACTGGTTCGACGATCTAAGCCGGATTGCCGAAGAAAAGCGCGGCGCTGCCTATGTCTTTGTCCTGGGCAGCATGAACGAAGTGTTAAAAACCTTCGACATGCCGGTTAGCTTTCCTGAAGTTAACGCACTGCAAACTGCCATTCGTGGCGTTTCGCGCGACTATCTGGATGAGGCCGAAGATTATGGTTATTCACCGGATATCTGCGGTTATGTCAAAGCCGATGTTGCCTTGCAGTTGCGCGGCGGCGATCACCCTATGGGTAAAGTGCCAATCCCGAATATGATGATCGCCACCAACGGCTGCAACACTTATATAAAATGGGCGGAGATATGGGAGCGTATGTATGATGCGCCGATGATCACCATTGACATTCCTGGCACACGAGACGCTGACACTAAAAGCCAGCCGGGCAGTAAGGATTTTGCCTATGAAGCTAAGTATGTCTTGGGTCAGATCAAGGAATTGATCGAAATCTGTGAGCAAGTATCTGGCAAAAAATTCGACATAGATAAATTTAGGGAGACACTCGGTTACGCTAATGAGATGAGCCTTGGTTGGCAACGAGTTCAGGAACTGAATAAAAGTTCAACTGCGGTTTTCAACGCCCTGACCGACGGCACTATATATTTGGGCGTGGCCAACGGCTTCCGCGGATTACCAGAAGGTGCGGCCTATTTCAAAGATTTGGTAGAAGAGATGGAATATCGGATCGAC
>Ga0187827_10002294_pt1 | contig 26381 bp, 21 predicted proteins | sample ETNtaG_39_FD_167969 | JGI IMG/M metagenome (GOLD analysis project Ga0187827, IMG submission 167969) | Marine microbial and viral communities from oxygen minimum zone, Eastern Pacific Ocean - ETNP2014_SV_150_PacBio MetaG (Illumina Assembly) | ecosystem: Environmental > Aquatic > Marine > Hypoxic... | reverse complement strand
ACAGAATACGCTCGGTGGATAAAATTCTTAATATGTCTACAGATTGTTACCAGAACACGGGGCACGATGAAATATCCCTCGGAGCACTATCTATAAGCGACTATCCTCATCTTAAAGATTTGATGACCAGTATGGGTAAAACCTTCGATCAAAAGAAAGTAAACATAGCATTCCCTTCCCTGAGGGTATCTGATCAGCTGACTGGGTTACCCTCTCTTCTCAATACGGTACGCAAATCCGGTTTAACATTGGCTCCTGAAGCCGCTACCACAAGACTCAGAAAAGTAATCAACAAAAATATCTCAAACGAAGATCTCTTCGCTGGAGTTAAGGAAGCATATAAAGAGGGATGGAATCTGGTTAAACTATACTTTATGATTGGCCTTCCTACCGAAACAGATGAGGATGTTGAAGAGATAGCAAATCTGGCTTATAAAATTTCTAATCTCAAGAAAGAGGTTAAAGGTTCGCATGGAAATGTGAATATAACGATATCAACTTTTGTCCCCAAAGCACATACTCCGTTTCAATGGGAACCAATGATTTCACTGGAGAGAATAAAAGAGATTAAGCGAATCATAATGGAGAAGATCAAACACAGAAGAATTCGTGTAAAATTCAATAAACCGGAGAGGAGCATACTAGAAGGAATTTTTGCACGTGGTGACAGGAAGTTGGGACAAGTAATCCTTCAGGCCTGGCAGGACGGTTGCAGGTTTGACTCCTGGGATGATCATTTTGATTATGATAAATGGAAAATTGCATTTGAAAAAGCGGGAGTGGATGAAAATTTTTACTTATCCAGAGAAAAAAGAGAAGACGAGGTTCTTCCATGGGAGCATCTGAACTGTGGATTAATAAAAGAATTTCTGATAAAGGAGAGAAAGAGATCTTTTGAGCAGGAATTTACACTTGATTGTTTTACCGATGATTGCCCGGATTGTGGTGCATGCGCAAGATCAGAACATTATGTAAAAAACTAAAACCCCTAATCATCTGTTTCCATAATATACAAACGGCGCCCAGTAGTATGGTGCTTTGTATTTCTCACCAAATTCTCCATTGAGAAATTGGCGCTTCACCTCTGTGATAGCATCTATATAGCTCATACCCTTGTCCTGAACCAGGCCGTACATTGTCGCCATAAACTGTGATGTAGATTCATCTGCTACTCTCCAGAGTGATACAGAAACCGCCTTGGCACCGGATAAAACAAAGGAATGGATTAACCGGGTAAGACCATCATCCTCGTATATTCCTCCCACGCCTGCATCAAAAGCAGACAGGTTCACCAAATCTGCTTTGATCTCCATTTTTGCAATTTCTTCGGTACGTAAATAACCATCTTCTTTTCCCTTCTCTTTGAATTGTGACAAAGCCAGAGCAGAAAGCTCCGGCACCTCCGGAACGACAAGGCCATGAGTTGCAAAATGAAGCACTTTGTACTCATTGAATTTCCAGTTTTTGGATAACTCTCTTATGTCTTTTTCTGTTACATTCTTACCTGTAAAGATATTCGACCTACTAATTACATTTTTAATTTCATGAACTTCTTTCAATGTTTCCGGCAGATCAGGCCATGAGGAGATGCCCAGGACATTGTAAGCATCTCCGACAGATCTAATATTTTCAAAATCAGGATAAAGATTTCTCATTAAAAGATCCATCTGAATATTTTCAAGATTGGAATTAATGTTTTTTGTCAAAACAGCCAGTTGGACTCTATTCCCGATTGTTTCTGCATTAAAATCTGAGTCTTCGTAAATGGCTCCGCCAAATGCCAGTAACGGTTTACGATCTTCTTCGTATTTTCGCTTCCTGATGAGTTTACGAATATCTAAAGATTGGATGTAGCTTATGCTATACTTTTCTACCAGGTACTGTCCATTTTCATCAATAAGGGTTCCGAAAGGTACAAAGGTCAAAATCCCATCCGAAATGATAATAAGTTTTTTCTTATCCTTAACCTGCTCCTCAATAGGTTTAATGAGTAGTTCATATAACGCCCTTCCAATCTCTTTAGAATTTGCTTTGTGCAGGCTTTCCCTTGGTCTGTAAATATCTGCCCCCCTGCTTCTTCGATCCTGTAATGGAGATTCCCTTAATAGAGATCCGTAATAGTTGATAAGGTTATTAAAATCATTTTTATTGTTGCTTAGATTGCGCTGATTTATCAATAAAGTTTTTATCTGTGTTTCATATTTGCCAATGGACGATTGAACAAAGGACTGGCGAGATATTTCCTCACCTGTAATCCCTCTCTTCGTAATAGCAATCTGTACTATATTTTCAAGATTAACGTTTGCATATACAATTATTACCGTATCATCATCCAGGGTTTCCTGAATTTCCTCTACCTCCTGCAACCAGATCCTTTTTTCTTTCTTTTTTCTATCTTTTTCACTCTCACTTCTGGTAAACCACTCAATTTGAAGTTTTGCCCTGATGAGTTCAATAGTCTGAAAGGCAGAAGGAGCATCATTATCTTTGATATGGGCTGAGGTCAGCAGTTGATAGGAGTAAAGCAGATCGTTCAATAGGCGCTTACGTATCTCTCCGGTTTCCGTTTTACGCAACTCTTCCATTATGGATACAGATTCCTTAAGACGTTCAATTGCCGTTTTATATTCTTTTTGTGAGATGAAGGCGATACCAATTCTGTTGAGGTCTCTACAAAGATCAATGTCTTTTCCTATTTTAATATCATTAGCCAGATCCCTTTCATAGGGATAGATAATCTTGTCATGTTTGTTCCAGTAGAAGCGGTAATACAAATCAAGGTTTTTTGAAGCAAGAACTTCCTCTGCCTCTTCTTTCAATTTTCTGTCTACTTCTAAGGCTTTTTCATAATACTCGATGGCCTTGTCATATTGCCCCAGGGAATCATAAACATTGCCAATATTATTCAGGCTTATGGAAGACCTATCGTCCTGTCCCGGCTTCCTGATCACTCCCAGAGCATCTTCAAAATACTTGACTGCCTTTTCATGTTTACCCTGATCTTGGTAAACACCGCCAATATTGTTTAGGCATTCAACAACGTTATCACTCTTGCCCAGATTTCTGTATATATCCAGAGCCTCATTATAATACTTGATAGCCTTTTCGTATTGATCCGTAGCTCTGCAAACATCGCCAATCTCATTAACCCTACGCCGGTAGACAATGCTATCTTGCTTCCACATTTTTCTATATATATCTAACGATTCTTCATAATATTTGATGGCAGTAATATATTGCTCCCAGGATTTGTAAATATTACCAATGTTGTTGAGCCCGTTTGAAATTTCTTCTTCCAGCCCCTGCTTTCTGTCTATAGATAAGGCTTTATCATAGTACTCAATGGCATTGTCATATTTTCCAATGGTTTCGTATACTCTGCCAATATTATCGAGGACTGTGGCAACCTTGTCTTCCCAATTGTGTTTTTTTCCTAAATCTAAAGCTCTCTCAAGATATTCTATTGCCGTATCATGTTGCCCTGAGGAGTTATAAGTGTTGCCGATGTAGTTAAGGTTAGCAGCAACTTTATCCTCATACCCTGAATTTATGTTTATTTCTAAAGCCTCCAGATAATACTTAATAGCCACATCGTATCTCTTCAAATAGTCGTAAAAAAACCCAAAGCGGTTGAGACATTCGGCAACGATATCCTTCCGTTCAAGTTCTTCAGCTATTTCTAACGCTTCTTCGATTTTTTCGGTGGCCGTTTTATATTGACCGGCCAGAGAATAATAGTGTGCGGCTTGATTCAGCCCTGTTACTATATTTGGTTTTATCGGAGCAGGATTATCTTTTTCTGCTTGCACAGACTTCTCATATATCTCTGCAGCCTTAAGAAACTCACCTAATTTTTCTAATTCCTGAGCTTTATGCCAATTTGCATCTACAGGTTGTTTCCCCTGCGCACAAAGAGATGAACCGGCAAATAACGTCACTATCAGAATTAATAAGCCTATTACCTTCATATACATTTCACTAAACTTTGTTAACGAAAACATGGTTCGTATTATATAAAATGATATTGGGCAATCTTATTTAATTGTCGGAATGGACAATTAGCCCAGACAACGAAGATATCTCTATTTTCTAATTTGAACAAAAAAAAAGGCGCTCAGATAATGAGCGCCTTTTTTTCTATCTTATCAATACGGACAAACTACATCCGCATTAATGCACTTATTTAATAATCCAAATCTTTTACTTCCCACACATTGCCTTCCGGTATCTTTGTTGTACTTTTGTGGCTACTACTGCTCCCACCACTACTGTGAGAGACTGGCGTTGCACCACCAGAACCCTGCTCTAAAGCATGCTCTCTACGCAATCTCATATTCTCTGATTGCACCTTTCCAAGCTGCATAAGCATTGGCGCCTGTCCCCACCACCACATTACGTCCTGCTGGGCATGGGCATAGCCTTTGTAGCCCTGAAGCTTATACCAGAACCACATCTTGGCATATTCTGTCTCTATTAAAGACGGGTTATTCTCTCCCTGGTAGAACATGGCATACACACCAAGGATAGGACCGACAACAGGTACCTTTCCTCCTAATGTCTTGAATGCGTTATATACACCGTCACCGACTAAGGATGCCGGTAATAACTCTGCAAGCTTGTCACCAAGCGGATATATATCACGTTCAGCCACAGACGGATACAGAATATCATCAGCAATGAGATTATCAATTATAAGCTGCGCATCATCCGTAATCTTGAAAGCCTGGAACATGTAATCGTCAAGCTGCTCTAACCAGGTAGTCGCAAAACGAGGACTGTGGCAATTTGAACATACTTCTATCCACTTATCCCTCTTATCAAGGTTTTCGTCAGAATAAACATCGATTTTTGGAGCGATGATATTTATCCCGTAAGGATAAGCTTTGAGCGATGACTTATACTCGATATTTGACGGAGGAACCGTACCCATACGCCAGATACCCTTTGAAACAAAATTATGTGTAAATCTTCCACCACCCTGATACATATGGCAGAACTGACATGTTGGTGTACGGTAATCATCACCAACCTGCACATGAGCAAGAGGCTTATCAAAATTATATTCCTCTCCTTCCATCTCTAGAATGATTCCATGCTTTGACTCACCATATGACTCAGAATCCGGATGATCAGGACCCATATGACAAGTCATACAAGCTTTTGGCTGTCTAGCCTCAGCAGCAGAGAATGAGTGTCTTGTATGGCATGGATCACACTTAGTAGAGATGCCATGACACATATCACAACCGCCATTACCCGCTAACCATCCCCTTCTATCTGCCTCAGGATACCATGGAACAAGAACGTTAGCCTCCATCGCCTGTATATGGTTCGGACGGCCATGGTCCTTCTCGCTGTTGAACTGACGTACCTGTCTTTCATGGCACTCACTGCATACCTCAGCATTTGGCATCCTTATCTCATTTTTCACCGTATCAGCATGACAGTCAAAACAGTCAACGTTAACGATTTCTCTTCCTATTGACTCTTCTATGATCTTAGTCTTACGAGCAATCATATCGGTTTTCCTTGGATTGAAATGAGCAGATCCTTTCCAATCATCTACGGCTCCGGTATTGATACCGTCATGACACCTGATACAAAGATCCCTACGCCCTTTCTCAATAAACAGAGAATGGTCCAAAACATCCATTGGTACATAATGCCTCATTGGAGACATATACATCTGCATCGCCAAAGGCTTGTAATAGTCTTTGAACAAACCAGCACCCTCACTAAGGCCAACGTTGTCCTTGAATATCGGACTGTACCAGTCAGGAAAGCCTTCATAAATATCCATAGTTTTCGCTACATATGGTTCTTTATCTGCTGCTTTTTCTTCATGTGCCCTGACTGACCCTGAAAACTGTATGGCAACGACTAGCAACGCCATAGTAAGGAAAAGCATCAGTTTTTTAGCGTAATTCATAATACTCATTCTCCTTTATTTTATTTATATTATATGAAAAAACTTATTCAGCATGTTCTGTAGTTGATTTCTTATCTCCAAGAGACTTTACATAATGCACCATACACCAGCGATCTTCATCTGACAGTTCGTTGGCAAAAGATGGCATTGGCGTACCGTTCATACCTGTTGTAAATCTCATATAGATGTCCTTGTTTGTTGCCCCGCCTTTAAACTTGCCGGCACGGGTAAAATCATAAGGCAAAATCGGAATTTCCCATTCATCCTCAAGATCGTAACTACTAGGGCCATCGCCATTTCCTGTTTCGCCGTGACACTTAAAGCACTCTTTCTGCTGATAAAGCTCTTTACCCCTTGCAATCGTCTTCTGTGTCGCTCTCAACTCAGTTCCTAAAACTACTGCTTCTTCAGGCTTTCTGAACTGCCACGCTTCAGAAAAACTCTTTAATACCGGAAGCAGTGACGCGATCTGGCCTTTGTCAAGGATATCCCATGGCATCATAGAAGTTCCATGAATCCCTACAGAAATTACATGAATAAGATCTGCGTCCGTAGGCAATGAGCCTGTTGCATTAGTACGAATCTTGTATTGACCTTTTGTAAAATCCCTTGGTTTAGGGTAAAGGGCACCATACAAAGGACCATAGCCATCTCCTTCTTCACCGTGACATGGTGCGCAGTATTTATTGTACAGGTCTTTTCCCTCAAGTCTGTCTCCTGCCATTACCGTGTTACCAAGGCACAGCATGGATACAAAAACGATAATGATTAAACTGAACAGAACGTTCCTCAAGCACAAATTCCTTCCTCCGCTAATTTCTTTCTTACCATTCAAATATGCCACAGATTATTCCTCCTAAAACTTAAAAAAATTATGTCATTAAAAAAACGACAAATACGTCTAGGCCACACATCTTCACTTTCAATTATTTTATCCAGGTACCAGTTTATTCTCAGCAAGAGCGTGTGGTTCAGTCAAAGAATTAAAAAGGCATATTCAATGACCATTAAAGCTACTTTGCAGAGCGAGGTATTATAACATTTTCACAGATTTTTCAAACTAAAATTTTATACTTTAAAACAACAGAAAAAGGTTCTGCTTGCAAAATAAAATAATCGCCTTTCAATATGGACACAATTTGCATCCAAAGCGAGATTTGTACCAGAATTTGACTATTGCAATGGGGAGCTCCTATCTCCTAAATTTTGACAGGAGCGATAATAATGTCCTTCCTTTGTGCATGAAGGGGAGGAGCCATAATTTAAGCAAACACAGATCTCGGACGATCCGTAACTCCACAAGTTCAGCTTAATTCACGGCTTATGAATTGCGGCTTACACAAAACAAATTGAGGTGAGATTTGAGAAAATGGCATGAATGACATAAGCAATCAATATAATACACATACAGCATACTACCGCATGCACTATATTAAAAAACACGCACCGTCAGTGAATTCAGTTCTTTTTCTTAAGTCCCTTTATCTTTCACGCAACTGTAATACTTCAGAGTTTAAGCCTCTCCATTGATTCTGTGAGATGTCGAACCTTGCTTTTCAAGCTGGCATTCTCTGTTTTTAGCATCGCTGATACTCTCTCCGCTTCCTGCTTTTGTTGTACAGCATCCTCAACTAGCTTCTTCGCATCTTCCGCAGAACCAAAAGCCTTCATGACCCTTTTCTCCATATTTTCGGCAAATGTTTTTTCCCTGACAAATCCCGCATCCTTCATCTCGTTGTATTTGTTTATCATCTTAACCGTAAATCCGACATCCAAAAACAGTATAAGCAGAATAATGGTCTTCGCATTTACTGAAAGACCTTTAGAGTTTCCATTACCCATATTTCCCACTCCTTGATTAGTGTAGTGTTATTTATTTAAATTTGTTTACAAAACAAGCTTCTATAATGATTTGGTTTAAATCCTTAGCACCTCTTAACGCTTATCAATCTGACTTCTTTTTGGCTTTCTTTTGCATATCATCTTCCTTTTTCTTTCGATCGCTAATGTCTCTGATCACACCCTCAATACGAACAGGTTTTCCTTTTTCGTCCTTCACCATATTTGAAGTACGTTCAGTGTAAAATTTCCCTCCTTTTTTGCTTACACAATAGGATGTAAAATCTTTCCAGACACCATCTTTTTCAAGCTTGTCTACAAGCCTCTTTCTATCGCCTTGATCCACATAGATATCCTTAACCTTAGTGCCTTCCATCTCTTCAGGCGATTCAAAGCCAAACATTTCTGCACAAGACTGATTTACCCATATAAACTTGCCTTCGACTCCTGGTTCACACTGATAAATGCCGGCCTGGAGAGCATTAAACAGACTTCTGTAGGATTCCTCTGACTCTTCAATCTCTTTTGTCTTTTTGTCGAGAGCCCCTGCCATTGTATTAAAGGAAGTTGCCAGAACACCAAGTTCATCTCCTCTGTCTATATGTACACGCTGAGTCAGATCCCCCGCTGACATTTTTTCAGTAGCCTCGGTCAGCTCGACTATTGGGTTAGATATTTTTTGACCAACGACGTACGCAAAAAACACAATCGGAAACGCGATTCCAAACAGTAATACCCAACCAAGGGTAGTGAGATTATAAGCAACTCCGTACACTTCAGCCTTATCTATCTCTGTAACAACGCCCCAATCAAGTTCAGGCAGCCACTGCCACGATCCCAGTACGGATATTCCGGTATAATCTTTATAGCCTTTTGAACTGGAACCGCTTTTGCCTTTAAGACACTGGTTAACAGAGTAGGTAAGCTTTCCGTTGTCGGGATTAACCACTTTCAACTCCAAAGCGCTTCTTACCTGAATCGTACCGTTTTTCTTTAAATTTGAGCTAAACCTTGATTCCGTAAGCATGTACCCGTCTTTACCGACAATGAACGTTTCACCTGTTTTCCCAAACTTCTGATCTTGCAACAAATTACTTAAAGTAGCAACATGAAGCCTGAAAGCAACCACTCCAATTACTGTATCACTGTCTCTTAAGGGTGCAGATACGAACATTGTAGGCACACCTATTTCCTTCTCATCAAACTCATTCGTAAGAGCAATTTTAGACGGCATAATACTTGAAGCGTATGGGTTTCCCTGCATAGCCTGTTTAAAAACATCCTGTTTAGATATATCCCTTCCCAAATCTTCTTCTGATGTAGCAAGTGTGACTATTCCATCTTCGTTACATACAAATGCACCCTTGTAACCATATTCCGTAACAATCAACTCCAAATATTCTGTAGCCCCACCACTATCACCACTTTCCAGGCTATTAGCAATGTATGGATTGTCCGCGACAACTATAATATCCGTCTTTCTTTCCTTCATCCATGACGCGACGATGTGCGCCTGCTTGCTACCTACCGTTTCGAGATTATTCATGATTACAGTCTTAAGGTCAGACTGTACTTTTGGGTATGCAATAATCCTAAGTAAAACAAACGGTAGCAGAGTGAAGAAAATCAGCATCAATATAATGTAACTTTTAAGCGATATTTTCATTATTTTTCTCCATTAAAATGCATATTTATAATTTCCCTCCGAGCCTCAAGAGTGTTTTGCCGGTCTGCACAACAAGGCATATAAGCCTTGTTTGACACACTCTCCATTCCAAACTATAACGCACTAAAGAATTAATATTTATAGCAGGAAATACACTTTCGCTCAACCAAGCAAAGCAACTAATCCCCTGCCGCAATCCGGTACACGGAATAGAAATTCACAGATAGCGTTACCAGGTATATCACCACCAAGCTACGGGATAATCCCTTTTGCCCATCCTGTTAATTACAATGGCGGTCGCTAACAGGAGGAAGGCCCCAAGAAGTACAGGGTTCAAAATATACCAGTAATCCATACCCAAACCACCGGTCTGAATTGCCACATACGCAGTTGCGCCTGCGGGAGGATGAACTGAATAAGTCACAGTCATGAAAATGAGTGCCAGAGTAACACCAAGTGCAAGTGTCCACCATGAGAGACCAAAAAAATCATATACGGCAACGCCCATTAATGCACCAAGAAAATGCCCTAACAAAACATTCCTCGGTTGTGCCAGTGGAGCCTTATAAGCACCATAAACCAAAACTGCCGTCGCACCAAATGGCCCCAACAGTAGAGGGCATTTCCACTTAAAAGCCATAAACGCCGTAATCGCGATACCAACCATGGAACCAACAAAAGTAATCCACAACACTTTCCATGCAACCGGTGGTTGCGGTGCCCTAGGCAATTCACTACTCTTATCCAATAACGACATAGCTCTATTCTCCCCATGAAGATATTTTTTAAAATACGGGTTAAAAACGCCACACTTAGCTGAAGTTTACCCTGGAATATTTTTTTGCTAAATATTTGTTCCAGAGACTGTCTACATCACACAAAACAGAAAATACACTTTCTTGATAAAGCCACACCTGCGACTGTCTGTCAAGTTCAAGGCTACCTACTTTAAGCTTAAACTTGAAGGATAGTCGCAGAACATTGACACGATCGAGCGTTTGCTCAACCGCGCCAATGCACCTGCGTATAATACCGACTGATGCGAAACGCAGAGAATCTGCTCCCACACTCAGTCCAGAAAACTAACCCTGCCGAGATGAACTTGGAAGCACCTCAACAATCGTGTTATCATTTTCATCTATGCCCACTATCTCACCTCCTGGCATTGCACCTTGAGTCGGATCTACAAGACTTCTAGACCTTCCCCCGTCACCACCAGGTACCAGAGACTCATCAGGTGAATATGTAGCGTACCAATATGCTACACCAATCAACATACCACCTATGATATTACCAGAAGTAGCAGCTGCCATGTTCCAGCCAAAACCTCCGACGGTAACATTTGCAGGATGAGTAGTAAACAGTGCAGCGCCAAATATAGTCATATTAGCGATACAATGCTCAAAACCGCATGCTATGAACGCATAGAGACACCAGAATATCAGGAATATCCTAGCTGCCTCATTTTTCGCTTTTGCTGACATCCAGACAGCCAGACATACGAGCATATTACAAAGAATGCCGCGACAAAACAGAAACCAAAACGGCCCATTCATCTTGGCGCCGGCAACCTTACAAATAAACTTACCGGTAGTATTCCCATCTGCCAATCCTGTGTTTGCATAGATGACAGCTAGCAACAATGCTCCTGCAAGGTTAGCGATCCAGCAAATAAACCAGAGCCAAACCATCCAACCCCAACCTGTTTTTCCTCTGAGAGCGCCAATCAACATCACCATATTGTTACCTGTGAACAATTCGGAACCCGCAAAGACAACGAGTGTCAGGGCGATACCAAACGAACATCCCATGATCATCTTAACGGCTGATGACTTGACAGCAGCAAACTGTGCTCCGACCGTGAATATGAGAAGAATTCCAAACCCGATGTACATACCTGCCAGCATTGAGAGAACCCAATACTGTCCGAACTTGTTTCTTATCATATCTTCCTTCGCGATAGCTGCCCCAGTAAACGTATCAACTGTTGCTTTCATAAATCTATTCCCCCTATATAAAAAGTTAGGAAAGTAAAAAAATAAAATTGCGCAACGTAATGAGACGGTCTTCCTTACCCTCCCATCACACCACACTAACTAAAATAGAAACCGTGATAGAACAAAATAACTTAACCAGGCATCATTAGAAATCAACCTGACAGCTAAGTTAGTAATAGCGCGGTAATGAGATACGCAATTGTGATACCAATAACAATTTAAGAGAGAAAGCGACCATCTCTCTTCTCGTAAGTACTGAAGGAGACAAACGATAGGAACGTTTCATTATTTATGGAACACTTGGGCTACAAAAGCAATAATTGACAAAATGTCAATCCGCAATTAGAACGCAAATTTTTTAAAGACATAATGTCTTTACCCTACATGGCAAGAAATTACACCTGCAAACTTGCTATGGATTTGAAAAGGAAATGATGTGGAGGGCGCAAGAACATGCAAACAAAGTTGAATTTAGAAGTAACTTTAAAGCTTATGTTTTTCAGCTGATCAGTCAGGTACATTACATATTATCTAGACTTGTTTTATTGATTCTTCAATGACTATGAAGGGGGGGGGCTGTAAAAACAGCCTAGAACAAAAAAGCAATTGCAGTTTTGCAAGTGGCAATGATGTGAAATAATTGATCGTTATCAAATAGAAAAAAGCACCGACATCATTTGACATAAACAATGGCATCTAGCAATATACCCTCAAGGGTATTTCGGCTATATTGCTATTTTACATGTGTTAGTCTCACATACCACCTGCAATGTAATTTTCGAGTTGTTTAATTGTAAATTCTTTATCAACAATGTACTGCTTAACAACATCACCGATACTTATAATACCAATCAGCTTCTCACCATCAAGTACTGGCAAATGACGTGTACGTTTTTCAGTCATCAAAGCCATACAGTCGTTAAGTGTATGTTCAGGCCGAACACAACATGGCTTTGGATTCATCAGGTCTTTGACCAACGTACTCTTGGATGATTTCCCTTGCAGAACAATATTCCTTGCATAATCACGTTCGGAAAATAGCCCCACAACTTTTTCACCCTCAACTACTACTAACGCACCGAGGTCTTTATCTGCCATTATTTCTAAAGCTCGGTACACCGTCTCCTGAGGTGAAATTGTCAGGATATCTTTAGACTTATCCTTCAGTATTTCTTTTACAGTAATCATGATATAACCCCTGTCTCCTACTATTTGATTTTAATTCGATATTTGTAAATAGACCTAGCTTGCTACTATACTATCCATCCAAAAACTAATTTTTCGTCCACGCACAAGTTGTTTTGCAAACCGCCGTGAAGCAATATGATAATGTTTGTCTATTCCATGTTCAAGTATTAAATTCGGCATTTTCTACTTAGAAACTCAATTTTAGTTGAAAACCGTATTGACCATGGCTTAAAACCTATAGCAAGAAAACCTCATTCCTTTCTCTTCCAACCCAGCAACAAATCTGTATACTCCCCATGCTTCCAGAAAGAATACGCACTGTGCTTGATACCTATTTTTTCTTCTATATCAGCAAAACGCTTAAGCTTACTCGCCTCATCCTTTATCTGAATAAGCCATCGATCCTGAGCCCATTCCCAATACCCATAAACAGGGCTGTAATAAGCATTGTGCGATTTGGCTTTAAAGATAGCATCAATAATATCTACCAGCATCTCGTAGGCCAGTCGCTCTATATTAGACACATTATATTTTCTCACCTCCCCCTTTCCCGGCAAAAGGCTGAATACACTGTGACCGGTAGAATCGGGAGCAAGGTCGGCTGGCATGGGATCTAACAGATTGTGATTGTACAAGTCCATCACAATACGCATTGCCTCTCGGTATTTAACAAAGCTGAGTTTAACCGCTTCATCCATGGCCTCTAAGTGATCCTTTGCGAATCTGGGAGAGTGACAATCCTTACAAACCGCAATCCACGCATCTCTTGTCGCCCTGTACTTATCTGCCCCTCTGTCTACAAGAGAAGTACCCATGAAAGTATAAACGGTAGATGTACTGATGACATTATGATCTCCTTCAGGCATATGGCAGTATGCGCAGGTTGGGACTACATAGTTTTCCGCGTTGAGGGGTTTTGTCCAATCCCAGGTCTGCCCTTCTCCCTGAAAAATCATACCGTGATATGATTGCATATACATCTCATACTCATATTGCTCAGGACCGGAATGGCAAACGGCACAACTGTTTGGTTTTCTAGCCTCAGATGTAAAAAATCGGTGCCGGGTATGACAGCCATCACACCGGTTCTCAATGGCATGACAGCCGAGGCAGGCAGCTGTCTCTTCGGCAGGTTTCTCCGTTTGACACCCTAACTCGATTAACTCAAGATGATAGGCATTAGCATGCGAACCTTGACCACTTTGACGATGCCCTTGTAATTGCTTTTCGTGACATTCACCACAGATATCGTAAGAAGGCATTTTGAGCTTTTTGTGATTCTTACCATGACACCTGTCACAGCCGACTATATCTTTTCCGTCTGATGGCTTAAAGTGCTTGCTCTGCTTCCATTGCGTAACAATGCCGGGGCTTTCTACCATATGGCAGGTAACGCACTCTCTATTTGCAAACTCTCCTTCTACAGTACTACCCGGATGAAAGATGTCACTGTTATAGTAATATGCAGGGTCGTACCATCTTATCAGAGGCAAGAAACTATAAAGATTTCCGTATGTTCCCTTTCCAGGAAAGAGTTTCTCCGGTCCGGTATAAAAGCTCGAAAGCCCCCCCAAATGGTGAACGTTTCCGGAATCATCCGGCTCAACTCTTTCGCCCAAGAGTCCAGCCATCTCATATTGAAACTTCATATCACCCGACATCACGCCTGGTGTTGACTTTGTCTCACCCAAAAGCGTTTCAAGGTTTAAAGGATTGATCTCTTCTGCTTTTTGTGCAAAAGAAGAAGTCGTTGTAATATGCAGAATGAAAAATATGGATATCAAGAGCGTGATGATTGAGAACTGTTTTGTGTTAAAACCAAACATAATTACCCCCTACTCATTTTAATATTAAGGAGAGTCATAAGAACAACACAAATAGTACTTGAATCCTAACATGTGACAGAAAAAAGTAAACTTTTTTTTGCTTAATTTAACTGTTAAACATTGATAAATCAGAATGTATATACTATTATTTTAATTGGCATATTTTAAAAATTGTTTCATAGGTGTTTCCAGATGAAAGCCATTGCTAAAACAAAACGTAAAAAGGGTATGGAGCTTATTAATGTACCCACTCCGCAGATAGGCTTGAGAGATGTACTTATTAAGGTCACGCTCGCTTCTATCTGTGGTACTGATGTGCATATATATGACTGGACTCGCTGGGCACGGCAGCGCTTCACACCGCCCCGCATAATCGGCCATGAGTTTGTTGGAATAGTGGAAAAAATTGGTAATGAAGTAACTCACGTAAAAATCGGAGACCGTGTTTCAGCTGAAAGCCATATTTCATGCGGACACTGCTACCAATGCAACAACGGATATTCGGAAGTATGCAGAAATCTCAAATTACTGGGAGTAGACTATGATGGCGCACTTTCAGAATACCTTGTCTTGCCCGAGCATGTCCTGTGGAAAAACAATTCGAATATTCCTGATAAATGGGCTACTATCCAGGAACCTTTCGGGAATGCCATTGATACCGTCATGGCAGAAGATGTCTCTGCAAAGACAGTCTTAATTCTAGGTGCCGGGCCGATCGGACTCTTTGCCACAGGTATTGCCAGGGCAAGTGGCGCATCATTAATCATCGTATCAGACCCTAATAATTACCGGTTGAACATCAGTAAAAAGATGGGAGCCCACATGGCACTTAACCCCGGGAAAGAAGATATAACCCCTCTCATTCTTGACGCCACAAATAATAATGGTGTAGACGTAGTACTGGAATTCTCAGGAAACAATCAAGCCCTGAACCAGGGACTGGGAGTTATTACACCCGGAGGCAGAATCTCTATCCTGGGTATTTACGAGAAACGTGTTTCAATCGATCTTAACAAAGAGGTCATCTTTAAAAAAATCCGCATCTATGGTATAACAGGAAGAAAGGTATTCTCCTCCTGGCATAAAACATCTCGCTTCTTATCATCCGGCATTGTCAACCCTGACCCGATCCTCACTCATCAGTTCCCATTAAAGGATTATGAAAAGGGGATAAAACTCATGAGGGAAGGAAAATGCGGAAAGGTTATTTTGGACATATAAAAATCCAATTTAATTTAAACAAAGTATCATGGACAAACTAAATTTCATTAATGAAGAATTGGAAAGGCTCAAAGAGGCCGGCCTGCTCATTAATGTTCGTACTGTTGAAGGGCCTCAAGGGGCATGGATAACTGTAGACGGAAAGAGTGTACTCAATCTCAGTTCAAACAATTATCTGGGACTTGCAAATGATTTGCAATCAAAAACGGCTTCTCATAATGCAATTGACACTTACGGCGTAGGTCCCGCAGCGGTCAGGACGATTGCCGGAACAACGGCACTGCATAAAGAGCTGGAACAGAAACTTGCACAATTTAAGAGAGCAGAAAGCACCATCTCATTCCAATCAGGATTCTGCGCAAACCTTGCCGTTATTCCAACAATTGTCGGCAAAGAAGATGTTGTTTTTTCAGATGAACTCAATCATGCAAGCATTATTGATGGTTGCCGCCTCGCAAAGACCAGAGTTGTGCGATACAAACACTGTAACCCCAAAGACCTTCAAGCAAAAATCCAGGTCGAGAAAAATATCGAGAGGAAGCTTATTATTACTGATGGTGTTTTCAGTATGGAAGGTGATATTGCGCCATTACAGGAAATAGTAGAGATAGCAGAAAAATACAATGCCATTACCATGGTGGATGATGCACACGGCGAAGGCGTTCTAGGCAGAGGTGGCAAGGGTATTGTCGACCATTTTAACCTGCATGGCAAGGTGGATATCGAAGTGGGCACCATGTCAAAAGCGTTCGGAGTCGTGGGAGGCTACATTGCAGGGGCGAAGCGATTAACAGGATACCTGATACAGAAAGGACGCCCCTTCCTCTTTTCAAGTGCGGTAACAGCTGCCGACGTGGCGGCATGTATCGCAGTTGTAGATACCCTGAACAAATCAGATGATCTTGTCAAGAAGCTCTGGTCAAACACTGGATTTTTCCAGGACAGGATGAAACAACTCGGGTTTAATATTGGAATTACCAAAACCCCTATAACACCTGTTATGATAGGCGATGCTAAAGTGGCAAAGGAGTTCAGTCAGAAGTTATTCGATGATGGCATTTTTGCCCAATCAATAGGCTTCCCTACAGTACCTCCAGGCAAGGCACGTATCCGCGCGATGCTTTCCGCCACGCATAGCGAGGAAGATCTCACACTGGCAATAAACCATTTTGAGAAAATTGGAAAAGCCATGAACATTATATAATAAAAAAGGCGAAATTAGAAAGAGGAAGGTTACAGTATGAAGAGAAAGATCATAATAATCCCAGCGATTGTGTTTGCTGTATTGATTGCACTTTTTAATTGGTAAAAATATGATTATTAAGACTTCCGTTACAACCGGAGTCAAGGCAATGACAGGCCTTAAGCTAAACATCAGGAGCATGAATGTTGGTGTCTTTAAATCTTTAATCGGCATAAATGAATTGCAGCTGCACAACCCGCAGGGATTCGAAGATAAATTAATGGTCGATTTACCGGAAATTTATGTCGATTATAATCTGGGTGCCATTATGGGAGGAAAAGCACACCTTGAAGAGGCCAGGTTACATTTAAAAAAATTTGTCGTTGTGAAAAATGAGGCAGGCGAACTGAATCTTGATTCACTGAGAGTTGTCGAAGAAGCAGAGGAAGTAGAAGAACCGGAAAAAAGTGATTCAGAAAAAGAGAAAACGGAAATGCCGGATATTCAGATAGATCTATTAGAGTTGAAAATAGACAAGGTTACATATAGGGATTATTCAAAGGGAACTCCACCAAAAGAGAAGGTATTTAACGTAAAAATTGACTCGCAGTACGAGAACATAACAAACCCTCAATCTTTTGTGCGACTAGTCATATTTAAAGCCCTTAAAAATACTACCATTGCCAGACTGACCAATTTTGATTTAGAAAAGCTACAAAGTGGAATATCTGAGACAGTCAAGAAAACGGCTGAGAAAACAGTAGAAAAGGCAACGGATGCAGGGAAAGATGCGAGTGAAAAAATCCAGAAAACCGCCAGAGAATCAGTAGAAAAGGCCACAGATAGTATTAAAAAATTATTACCTTTCGGAAATAAAGAGAAAAAATAAAGGAATCAGGATGAACGAAAAAGGTTACAGCAAATACCAACAAAAGGTTATCAAAAATTTTTACGACAACAAAGACATTCGCCTTGTACAGAAGCTTGGGGAATTAGTCTCGAACTTATATCTGGAAACCAATGAGAAGAAAAAAGAGACCGGATGGAAAAAAATCAAGAAGATGCTAACCAATTTGAAGGTACATCCGGGTGAGGTAGAGTACCTGACAAAAGATAAAACCCTTTCACTGATTTCTAAGAAGCTGGATGAGATATTTTAATCAATCCCCTCACCTTATTCCTCTCCCCCAAGGAGAGAGGAATACCATAATTAAATTATGAAGATTGCTATAACCGGCTTGTCAGGTTTCCTGGGACATTATGTAGCAAAGAAACTCTTTGAGAGAGATGTTCATATACAGGCGTTGGTACGGAGCACAAGTAACACTTCTCATCTGAATGGATACGAAGAGAAGATTACGTTTGTTCAAGGTGATCCGGGTAACAAAGAAACCTTAAAGAAATTTGTTCAAGGAACCGATATCGTCATCCACATGGCGTATGAGAGAAACGGAACAGGTTTTCGCGACTCAGCCAGTAAGGATACCAGACGATTATTGGATGTAAATCTATCGGGTAGCCTGGAACTTTTGGATGCTGCCAAACAACATGGAGTTAAACAATTCATTTTTACCAGTTCCTGTGCGGTTTATGGACATATCTTTCCCGATATCAAACTAGACGAACGACATCCTCTAATGCCTGACTCTAACTATGGTGCCTACAAAGCCTCGGCAGAGGCATTCTGCCATTCGTATTACCTGTCAAAGAGCGTTAATACAACCATGTTCCGGCCCGTTGGTATCTACGGTATCGATCCAAATCTGACCCACTCTGAATGGTACGATCTGATTAAAAATATCAAAAACGGAGTTGATGTAGAGGTGGTAGGAGGCGGCAAGATTGTTGACGTTGAAGATGTTGCACATGCCATAGATTCCGCAATTGACAACAGAGATGCTTTTGGAAAAGTTTATAATCTGTCAGGCTTTTATGTAGACAACATGTCCATCGTAGAAATGGCGAAAGAGATATGCGGTTCCAAATCCAAAATCAACGGCGTGCCCAAACAGCCGAAGAACACTATAGATAATACTGAATCAAAAAAACTTGGTGTACGGTATGCGGGAATGGAAGGTTTAAGACAGTATATCAAAGAGTTGATTGAGATTGTTTAGATATTCAAAAATGTCACGATTCAATCTGCAAGATTTAACCAGCGGTAGCATTTAAAGAATTGCATGATGAAGGTAAGGTTGTGAACCTTGATGCTGAAAACATGGAAAGGCGTAAAACTCTTTTTGTGAATTATAACCGAGGCGAATTATTGAAGAGAATATAATATGAGCACACAAACGTCTATAGAGCGGACAGAACAAACTTGGAACCCAACGACAGGCTGCACAAAGGTTTCACCTGGATGTCAACACTGTTATGCAGGAACTATGGTTCATCGCTTAAAGGCTATGGGCGCCAAAGGGTATGAGAAAGGATTCAAACTTACCCTGCAGCCTCACCGCATATTTGAACCATTACAACGTAGAAAACCAACTATATATTTTGTAAATTCAATGAGTGACTTGTTTCATGAAAAGATTGAGGATGCTTATATCAGACAGGTTTTTGATGTAATGAAGAACGCACCTTTCCATACATTTCAAGTATTGACTAAACATGCTGAAAGAATGGTTAGATTCTTCAAGTCTTATGATGTATCACGGAATGTATGGCTTGGTGTTACAGTCGAAAATAAAGAGCATGGTTTACCAAGAATCAATAAACTGCGTCAATTGAAGGCATATATACGTTTTTTGTCAATAGAGCCATTACTTGAGGATTTAGGCAGTCTTGATTTGGCAAATATACAATGGGTCATAGTTGGTGGTGAATCAGGCCATAACGCTCGTCCGATGAAACTTGAGTGGATAATGATTATCAAGCGCCAGTGCAAAGAGCAAAATGTTTCCTTCTTTTTTAAGCAGTGGGGTGGATGGGGAGCAGATGGAAAAAACGTGCAAAGAAAGCTAATGGAAGGTTATTGCTGGGACGAACATGGGATGATGTTCCAGATATTTTACATAAATCGAACAAACCTTTAAGCCTGACTAATTAATCAAGGAAGTATGTACCTTTCCCTCTCGTTTAAACCTGCTTCCTCGCCTCTTCCGGCAAAGCTGCCACTGCCATCAAGAGGTCATCGTTGTCGGGTTTGGCTTTTACAAATGAGGAGAAGAGGAGGGTGGCTTCCGTGTAGATATCCTTAACTATTTCTATGATAGTATCATCGGGGATATTGTTGACACTTATTACATTTTCCATATTTGTTATCAATATGACAAGTGTCCAGTAGTCGAGTGGTGTTCGTTTCATCAAATCATCACGTAAGTAAGTTAGATAACTCCTTAAAGCTTCGAGTGATTCTTCTGATAATGTTTTGCCATTTCCATCTTTTGATAGATGCGGATTAAGCGTGATTACCATTTCAGCAATTTCTTTGGAAAGCTCGGCCACAGCGACACGTCCTATTGCCATGATGGAAGCGGCTGTTCTCATTTCAATCTTTCGCTCCTGAGAAATCTTGATTATGTCATCAAATATCATGCAGATATTGTCTTCAAGCAATCTATTTATTTTGTCTAAATCCCAACGTTCGTTCTTTAAATTTTGTACCCATTCCAGATAGGAGACGAATACACCTCCCAGGTTTGTACTTATATCCGGAGAAATAAATGTGCCTTTTCCTGTTACAATTCTGTCGCCTTCAGGAGTGACAGGCCCGTTTGCACCTTCCACAATCACTTTTGCCTTTACGCCATATGCATTCCTGTCGATAGCATTCTCAAGTGCAGCAAGGACGAGGAAGTCGACATCCAGTGAAAAAATACCATCATTTGTGATTTCCCTTCCGCCCTCAAATCCTTTCAAGAAACCCCCACCAGTCGTATCCACATATTTCAAAACAGCATCTATATCCAAACCACTTGGACTGTAGATACCTCCACTGGCATCCGTAATAGCTACTACCTTTGCCCCCTCATCATGGAGGAATTTTGCCGGAGGCCTGCCTACATTACCAAACCCCTGTATAGCGGCAGTAGAGCCTTTGAGTTTTATGTTTTTGTGGTCAGCCACTTTTTTAAGAGCAATAAAAACGCCACGACCCGTTGATTCGCCCCTGCCAAGCGAGCCTCCCTTATCAACCGGCTTGCCGGTAACGACGGCAAGTGCATGACATTTTGCTTCGGGATATTTTTTTAGTACCTCCATGCATTTATCGAGATATGGAGTCTCCATAGGATAGGAAGGTTGTTCGTGGAGTGAATAAAAATCATTCATAATTTTACCAGTCAACCCTGTATCGCCTGTCACCCAATCAGATGAATCTTTGTTTTCTACTGAAGACTTCAGATATTCATCTATAAACCATGCCATTTTAGTGGGATTAGTATTTACATCAGGTGCGGGTATGTCAAGGTGCGGCCCAATTGCATTTCTACCTTTCAACTCACGGCTATACTCTCTGATTACCAACGCGTCTTTTCGTTCAAGCAGGCTTCTCGGATTTGCGATGATACCGCCTTTCGAACCTCCGTACGGTATTCCGGCAACAGCACATTTCCACGTCATCCAGATAGCAAGCGCCCTGACCTCATCAAGTGATACCTCCGGGTGTTCCCTAAACCCTCCTTTAGCCGGACCACGGGCGGAATTGTGATGAACTCGATAACCGATTATTTCACCTTCTGAAAGCCGTAATGTTTCCACACGCTCAGGGGCAAGTAACTTCTTTTTCAAAAAGAGAGGAAGTTTTAAGAGATCCGCAACAACCGCAAATTGACTTTCTGCCACTTCGAGCGGACTCGGCATGGCCACGGAATGTTCCCGTATCTTTGTATATTCCTCAAGAGTAACGCCGGGTACGGAAAACAGCTGGCTGATCCTTTCGAATTCCCCGATATCTTCTCTGTAACTTGTGATATTTTTTGCAATCCCACTCTTAAGTTCGAGGAACCGTTCCAACTCTTCTGTATTTGCCGCATTAAGGTTTACTTTCTCCTTTACGGGTTCTTTTGGTTTCAGATGTTCCTTAACTGGAAGGTCATCTAAATGGTTAAGCGCAGTCAGTCTCTCACCGGCAAGAAATTTTAATGCGGCTTCTCCTATCGTAAAAAGGCACGTCCTTGCAGGAGGAGGTTTTGAGCCAAGCCTTCTTTGTGCCGCAGTAACACTGTGAAGACCAAGTATAATCTTAGATTCCGCTTTACTTGCAAACACAAGGCCCAAGATACGATTTGTACCATGGCAAAACATTTCGTCCTCATATTTCCCCGCAATCCCATTGAAGATGATGGTTTTTGCATCCCGCATCTTTTTCTCTATAAGAGAGAGCGTTCCGGGGCCAACGTCGTATGCCTGTAATCGTGCAAATTTTCCACTGATTTTGTTCACTTTTACATGCTCGGGATTAAGCCCTGTCGGCTTTGACATAAAGTGATCAACGGGAAGCACTATATCAACACCATATCCTTTTGCCAACTCAAGCACTACGGTTGCATTGTAAAGTGCCTGTGCCCGCGAATCCTGATCTGTTTCAAACATACAGTTATCCACATCGTATCCCTGTGCCTTGAGGAATGGAAATGCAATACCACCGACAAAGATCAGTTTGTCAACCTTTCCGTAAGCAATAAGGTTTTTCATCGCCTGAACCTTGGCAGTAACGTTGGATCCTCCGATAATAGCGACTACAGGCTTATGAGGATGCCTCATAAAATTATCAAGCGCAGTAAGTTCCTGTGTAAGCAAGAATCCAGCTACCTTCGGGCCTGAGATAAGGCTAGTTATCGGGCCGAGTGATGCATGGTGTCCCATATGGGCTGTTACCGGGTCGGCATTTACATAGACATTACAATTGGTAGTACTATGAAGTCGCTTTGCAAACTCCATTACCTCATTATCATCCTCTGACGTTTCACCGCTATGAAACATGACATTTTCCAGAAGGAAGATTCCGTCTTCACTGATAATGGACTTTACTTCCTCCCCAATGCAGCCATCGGTTAAAACAACCTCTCTGTCTTCTGGCAGGAGTTTTTTCTCTCTCAAGATTTCTGTCAGCTTTATTGCCACTGGCTTCAGACTATAGCCGTGGTGATGCTCTCCATCATTTGTAACCCCCACAGAGGTCTTATTATCTTTAAAGAAGTTTTCCCTTACGCCGTTGTGGGACACAATAACAATTGTCCTTGCTCCCTGTTTCAGTATATGGCGAATGTCCATAACAGTCGCCCTGATACGTCTGTCATCGATTATTCTGGTATCCCATACAACATCGTAATTTACTCTTAAGAAAACTCTCTTCCCATCTAAAGCAGATTTATGAAGATTGCGAATCGGTGTTTTGTCGGCATATGGATACCACTCAATTATCTTAGTATATTGATCGGGTTTTATCATAACTATCAATAAGAGTAATCAGTCTTGCCTGTTTGTTCAGGCAAACCGTAAAGTCTTTTATGAAACCACTTTGACAACTACACAGTTTTTATACAACAACAAATCTGTTACTTTCTTTCCAAAGTTAATGGTTCTTTTACGTTACAACTAGACGTTTGTCAATCCCAATTGCATTCAACAAAAGAGGGGATTACATTTTAATGAAAGACTGGAAATAGAATATGTTGTATAGACCATCGCTAAATTTGTCTGCAAAAACTTATATAATTTTTTAGGGAAAGTATGGTAAAATACTCCGCATGAAGATTATTAAGTGATTATCAAACTTTCTTCCCTGAAAGTTTTTATTAAAAATTAGAAAGGCAATAGGCGGCATTATGTTAAAGTTTTCACTGAAATCTGCATTATACCAGGTACCGGGAATGATATTTTTCATTTTCGTTTACCGGATTAAAATCGAGTGTGACTTAATCAAAAAACGGCCTCATGATTTTATTTTTGGCCGTGCCCACTCTTTTGCAAAACGCATTTTAAAGCTCTTGCATGTCGAGATTGAGGTATCGGGAATGGAAAACATGATTAACAAGCCTGCAATAATATGTCAGAACCACACTTCGATAATGGACATTCCAGCCATATTGCATACGGTAAAAGGCAAATCACTGTTCTGCGGTAAGTTCGAGTTATTCAAAATCTGGGTTTTCGGCAAGGGAATTGAGATCCTGGGCATGATTAAAGTATATAAAGATGATAAAAAAACCTGGAAGGTGCTATCTGACACAGCAAAAAATATAAAGACAACCAAATTGCATAGTGGGGCTTTAACTCCTTATTTGGTGATATTTCCGGAAGGAACGCGAACAAAGGATAAGGACTATAAGATGAGTGAATTTAAACGCGGCCTGTTCAGTATTGCAGTGAAACATAACCTGCCGATTATTCCGATCGCAACTTACGGCGGCCTGGATATCACACCCAAAGGAGCATGGATTTTCAATAAAGGCACGATTTACGAAAAGATTTTGGCGCCTTTATATCCTTCAGATTATGAAGGAGTTGGCGTTAAGGAAAAATCCATTAAGCTTCAGGACGATACATGGAAGAGAATAAATGATGGTCTTAGCGAACTGATTAAAACACATGGTGGGAGATAACGTCACACTGAGTACCTGCCCGACGAGGTCATTCAGGAAGAGAGTCGAAGTGACATCAACATTGAATTTCCTATTCATCAAATTAGTCTGGGCTTTCAAAGCCAAAGACCCATCTTTGATATTCACGTAGGGTGGATTATAATCATTTGTCAATTAACCCTCACTTTCTTACAACTATATCTGGTTTTATGGATAAGAAAAAACTGGCGGTTATTCACATTGTCAAAAGAGAACTCTCCTTGAGTGATGATGAGTATCGGAATACACTTGAACGAATCGCTGGTGTTCGATCCTCAAAAGATTTGACCGACGATCAGTTTCATAAACTGATGCGTTACTTTGTCAGGACCCGTCACTATCGAGCAGAAAACAGAGGTATAACTTTGCGGCAGAAATATTATCTGCGACAGCTGAAAGAGAGACTTCAGTGGGACGACTCCCATTTTCAGAATTACATACACAAATATTTTCACAATCGGGATCTAAGCACCTATTCGAGACATGACGCCAGCAATCTGATTGTCGCATTAAAGTCGGTCTTGAAAAGCCACGGTATGTAAACAAGAAAACAGGTTTATATAAAGAGTATCAATGGTTGAATGATTTGTCATTTTGAATCAGGTTTTCTGTTCGATATCAAATAGAGGTCCCTGTATCCATGTGCTGTGACACTGCGGGCACTTGCCGGGTTTGTGCAGTTTATCTTTGTTAAATGTAAAGTCACACTTACGGCAGTATGCCGGTGTAACGACAAGGCGATAATCGGCATGCTTAAGGCTCTTGATAAGATGCCTGAGGTCATCCTCCACATTTTTCTGTGATATCTCTAAATGCCTGGCAATCTCAACCAGATCCATGGAGCTGTTCCGGAGTAGCTCAATCAGGTCTTTACGTAACATGAGTCACTTTCCAAATTGAATATTGGTGTGGACAGCGGTGCTATCTTGTGTAAGATCCGCGCGCACAATTTGCCACGGCGTAACTAACTTGTTTCTCACACGCTTCCCTGTAGAAATTTTCAATTTCTATGGTCAGTTTTACAGACGGTCTTTCAAGTGTTTTGAATAGATTAGCCACGGACTCTGTAGCCTTTCTAATGGATTGGGCCAATTTTGCTATTGCAGCTGCTTTGCTCTTTTCAATCTCCTCTTCGTTCATTTCTCCTCCGTTTTAAAATATACGTCATCACAGTGATGCACTCCAGATTTTCAACTTACAATATTCAATTCTGAAACCATTCGACGACGCTGCGATATGGAACAGTTCCTCCAAAGATATCCAGTGCACTGCCAATGGTCAAGTCAACACGATTTTGACCAACCTCTTTTACAAGATCAAGGTCTGAGAGTGCTTTGACACCTCCGGCGTAGGTCACAGGAATCGGAGAATATTTTCCCAGGATTTCAATAAGTTCTGTCTGGATTCCTTCCATTTTCCCTTCAACATCTACCCCGTGCACAAGAAACTCGTCACAATGCTCTGCAAGTTGATTAAGTGTTTCGGGGCAAATTATCTCATTTGTGAATTTTTGCCATCGATCAGTTACAATCAAGAAGTCGTGTCCTTTTTTTCGACAACTGAGATCCAGTACCAATCGGCTCTTCCCGACAGTCTCTTGAAGTAACTTAAGTTTCTCCATGTCGATAAGGCCATTTGAGAATACATATGATGTGACGATTACATGACTGGCTCCCGCATCAAGATACGCAACAGCATTTTGTGGAGTTATCCCACCACCTATATGAAACCCACCAGTATATGTGCGAAGAGCAGAGAGAGCCGCTTCCTTATTACCAGGCCCAAGTGAAATCACATGGCCACCAGGAAGGTTATCTTCTTTGTACATTTTCGCAAAATCACCAGGAGAACGATCAGTTTCAAAATTGGTCTTGAGCGTCTCTGAGTTCTCATCTGTAAGGGAACCTCCAATAATCTGCACGACACGACCTTCGCGCAAATCTATACACGGCCTGAATCTCATA